>Ga0247844_1000171_pt1 | contig 138410 bp, 131 predicted proteins | sample LaCtaG_FD_192421 | JGI IMG/M metagenome (GOLD analysis project Ga0247844, IMG submission 192421) | Freshwater microbial communities from meromictic Lake La Cruz, Castile-La Mancha, Spain - LaCruzMarch201714.5m_1 | ecosystem: Environmental > Aquatic > Freshwater > Lake | place: Spain...
GGTCGTTTGCCAGGTTGGGCAGGTGGTCGTTGATGTCCTGGTCGATGAAGGCGAGCATCGCGAGACGGCTGTCGTTCTCCAGCAGCAGGAACGAGGCAAAGTGAACATGGTCGGATTGTTGTAGCGCTTTTGTCAGGCCTGGTTGCAGGCTTTGGAGCAGGCTTTGCGCCGCTCCTGCGGGCCTCTGGGCAGGCGCCTTCAGGTCCATCATCAGCAGCAGCGGCGAATGGCGCAGCAACTCAAACCGGTGGTAAGTCAAAGGGTAGCTCAGGCAGTGGTAGCCCCACTGCCGGGTCAGGCCAAAGCGATGACCGTTGCGCGGGTTGATGGTTTCTGCCAAGCCGGGCAACATCAGCACCTGGCGCACGATGTGGGTGACCAGCGGCATGGCTACATGCTGGCCGATGCATTGGTGCAGGAAGCCGCTGACAGTTTTTTTCTGTGGGTTATCGGGTTCACCGCCAAATATGAGTGGGTCGTAAGGGATAGCAAGGCGGGCATAGCGGGTCTCGTCGAAGCTGTCGGGTTTGACCCAAGTCTTCGGATCGCGCGTGGCGGCTCCCACAGCGATCACCAGCTCGCTGCCGGCCGGGATGTTGACACCCTTCATGAACAGTGGCAGCGTGCTGCGGCGCGGCAGGTAGGCCACCGGCGGGTTGAGCCGCAGTGCCTCCCAGATGTAAGGCGTCAGCTCGGCGTCCTCGCCAGCCCGGTGGCCGTCTTTGAGCCAACCCTGAACAGCAGCGTCCTGGGCCTGTTTCAGACGGGAGGGGCACTCAAAGAAACACTGCAGCGCAAGTGACACGGCGCCCACCACATTACCCACGGTGCCAGCGATCAGGCCGGTTACGATGGCAGCCAAATCGGTGCCACCGTAAGTTTTGCCCACACCAATGGCACCGGCTATATCAGCCATGCGCTGCATCACGGGTGTGAAACCCGCCAAAGGACGATGGACCGGGTCCCGGGGTGCAGCTGTTGGTTTCGAAGGATGGCAGGGCGGCGGTGCCGGCCAGGGCTCAAACACGCTGTCGGGCTCAAACGCTCTTAACTCTTCCAGCTCCCGTTGGATGGCTTCGAACTCGTCGCGCTGCTGCGCCGTGTGCTGGTGCTTAAACAGGTCGATCAGCTCGGCAGCGCGGCGAGTGAGTGCGCCCATAGCGGCGGTGTTCTCGGGCAGTGCGAAGGGGTCGGTAACGAAATGGCGGGCAAAGGTCTGGTAGCTCAGGGCGTGGGTGGCTTTGCGGGTGCAGGCCTCCAGCAGCGGCAGGTCAGACTGGGCAAAGCCGAACCAGAAGGCGACGAAGCGCAGCGCGGCCTGCTCGGCCAGCGCCACCGCGTCAAACTCACGCTTTTTGAGTGGCAGTACCGCGGCCGCACGCAAGCTGATGGTGCACAGGCCCAGTGTCTCCCCCGGCGTTTTTTCAGTCAGGCAATCGATGGCGAACTTACGTTGCCGATCGTGGTCTTTCCGCCCCGGCGCCTTGTCCATGCCAAGCATGAAATTCTTACGGCCCAGCGCGCCAAACGGTGCATTGCTGTAACGGGGCGTCCCTTTTGGACTTTCCTCACACCCTAGCGCAGCCTCGGCCTGCGCCCGGTCAGTGATCAGCCAGGCCGTTTGTTCATAGTCGTCTGGCCCGTTGCCTTGAGGCGTGTAGGTGGTGCTGGCCCGGCTGGCAAAGGGCTCGGGCTTGCGCTGATCAATTAGCCCCCGCAAGTGAATGGCACGTTGCTGGTCGTCGCACAGATCTGCAAACAGCGCTGCACTCTTGACCCAAGACTCGCCCGTGACAGTGGCTCCCTTGGCCATAGGCCCTCCCTTTTTTGTGACTTGTCAGCTGATCATGGCTACCTGGTTGGCACTGGCCAGCAGGGCCTGCGCCTCGGGCAGGCGCCCCTGGCTTTGCCAGAGTGCCGCCAGGCTTTGCGCGGCACGTGCTTCAAAGGCGGCCATGCCCAATTCCTGGGCGACCGACATTGCGAGCAAAAACCACTGCTGAGCCTTGTCCTGATTGATTAGTTTGATATTATTTTTATAGTGAATGAGCAGCTCGCCCTGCAGCCTGCAGAGCTCGGGTTCGAAGTAACGCTCGCCGTGTCGGGTGACGATGGCGTAGGCCTCCTGCAGCAACTGCAGCCCCTCTTCAGGCTCGCCCGCCAGCGCCCGCGCTTCGGCCTGCAGGGCCAGGTAGAAGGCGCAGGTAACCACCGCACCCGTGCTGGTCCACAGCGCGTAGCCGGCCGCCATCTCAGCGCTGCCGGCCTGGGCGTTGCCAAGGTGCGCCACCGCCCAGCCATGCATGATCTTGGCATGCGCCAGCCAGACCGAAAAGCCGCTGGTCTCGCAGATATGGATGGCGCGCTGGGCCAGTTCCAGGGTCTCCAAGTATTCGCGCCGGTAGCAGTGCAGCATGGCCTTGAGCCCGTAGGCTTCGCCCTGGCTGAAGGGGTGCTTCAGCCGTACCGCCAGGGCCTGTGCCTGGTTGGCACGGGCCAGCGCGTCGTCGCCCAGGCCGCGCGTCCACTGCGCCAATGCCGAATAGCTCAGGCACATGATGGCGGGGTCTTGCACTTGGCCCGGCCGCTGCTCAAGCCGGGCGTAGGCCGCCAGGCAGCTGTCCATGCGCTCGACGGCAGCCGGGAGCGCCCCTTGATGAAACAGCAGGTTGGCCACCGCCCAGTCGGCCTGCAATCGGCGCATCGGATCAGCTAATTTTTGCACCAGTTCGGCAGCGTCGGCAGCCACGGCATGGGCCCGCTCAAATTCGCCGCGCATGAACAGATAACCCTCCAGGCCGAACTGCACCCGCAGCAGGGCCCGCTGATCACCACACTGGCGGCTCAGGGCCTCGGCCCTTTCATAGGCCTCGCCTACCAGGTCGGCGCCGTAGCCGTGCAAGGCAATGCTCTGCCCGGCTTGCAGCAGCAGCAGGCGCAGCTCAATCCGGTCGCGCGCCAGCCCGGTCGGCAGTGCCGCCAATTGCGCCAGGGCGGCGCCAAGATGGTGGCTGGCCTCCACCTGCGCCGAACGCGAAATCGCCAGCCGTGCGGCGTTTTCCCAGTACTGCACCGCCGCCTCTGGCATTGCCGCGGCCGTGCAATGGCGTGCCAGTACCTCAGGCTGGCTCGCGGCCAAGCTAGGAAAGTGCTCGCTGATCACGCGTGCCACGGTGCGGTGGCAGCGCCGGCGGTCGCGTTCCCACAGCGACTCATAGGCGGCGTCTTGCATCAGCGCATGCCGGAAGTGGTAACGCAAGTCGCGGCCTACCGAGGTTTGCGCCAATATGCTGGCGCGCACCAGCGCTTCCAGGTGAAACAGCACACCGTCTACTCTGACCGGGGCATCGGCATCGGCAAAAACCGCTTCGATCATGGCCTGTGAAAAACTGCGCCCGATGACACTGCCAAATTGGGCCACGGCCTTGGCGGCGTTCAGGCGGTCTAGCCGCGCCATCAGCAAATCCTGCACTTTGCCCGGAATAGCCATAGCGCTTGCAGCCAGCCCGGTCTCTTTACCGGACGTCGTCTGCGTCTGGCGGGCCACCAGGGCACGCGCAGTTTCTTCGATGAACAGGGGCACGCCATCGGTCTTGGTCACCAACTGATTCAGCGTCGGCCCGCTCAACAAACTTGCGCCGCACATGCTCAGCAGCATGGCCTCGGTGTCTTCACTGCCCAGCCCGGCCAATTCCAGCCGCTCGGGCACATCTTTGAGGCTGACACCAGGGCTGCCAGTTTGGCTGCCAGCCCCGCTGCGCTCGGTGCGTATGAGCAACAGTGGCCAGCGGCTGCAGACGCCCAGCAGACGTTCCAGCAGTTCCCGTGTCGACGGGTCGAGGCAGTTATGGTCCTCGATGATCAGGCAAATCGGACCCTGTGCCGCCAGGTCTTCCAGCCACAACAGCAGGGCGTCGATCACCTGGCGCCTGTTTTTTTCTGGCGACTGCGCCCCGGAGGCAGCGGCTGGTTGCTGACTGAGCAAGAGCTCTAGGCCCGCGACGATGTGTTGCCGCCCAGGCCAGGCGCGCAGCCCGAGCTCCAGCCGGTTCCTGATGGCATCGGTCTGATCGGTCTCACTCAAGCGGAACCACCGGGTCAGCAGGTCAATCACCGGTCGGAACGCACTGTCTGATGTTTCCGGGCTACAGGGCAGGACGATCACGCCATGTCCCAGGGCTGTCAGACGCCCCCTGAATTCCCGCATCAGTCGTGTTTTGCCGATGCCAGCCTCGCCTACGATCAGCAGCGAGGCGAACTGGCCTTGAACTGCCTGCACCCAGGCAGAGTCCAACAGTGCGAGTTCGCGCTGGCGACCAACCCAGGGGGTGTCGTCTGCCTTGTCGCCCAAATGTCCGTCGCGGCGCACCTCACCCAGCAGGCTGTAGGTCATTTTTGGTTGGGCAAACCCCTTGGGTACCTGGTGTGAGTCAACCGGGGTGAATTCAAAGCGGTCTTGCACGATCGACCTTGTCGACTCGCTGACCATGGCCGTGCCTGGCGCAGCCATGGCCTGCAGACGGGCCGCCAGGTGGATGGGTTCGCCCAGCGGCACGCCCGCTTTGACCACCACCGGGCCTGTCACCACGCCGATGCGCAGCTCCAACTGCAGCAGGGCCACCGCATCGACCATGGCCAGTGCGGCCTTGAGTGCCATCGCCGGGGCGTCTTCGTGGGCCAGCGGCAGTCCAAAAAAGCACATCACGCCGTCATTGCCTTGAGGCGCATTCGGCTGCCCGCTCCAGCGCCGCACAATGTCAGCACAGGTGGCGTGGAATCGATCAAGCGCCTCGCTGTAGCGTTCAGCACCCAGCGCCCGCAGCAGGCCTGTGGATTCGACCAAGTCATAGCACAGCACGGTAACTTGACGCAAATGGTCATCCGGGTGCGGGCCCGCCTCATCGGGTGACAGCAGGGCTGCCGGGTCGCCATAGCAGACCAGGTCCAGGCCCAGAACTTGACCTGCTTCGCTGGCGCGTGGGGGGCCTTCGGCAGCGCCGCGCAACGCCCCCAGCGCTTGCCCCAACCGTTGGCCGCTGGCCAGTGCGCCGTAAAACTCAGCCATCGGCCCCGGTGACTCTTGCGCTGAGCTTGGCACCAGCCAGAACAGAGTGTCGACGCCGGCGGCGCCGGCAGTCCGCGCCAGCGCGGGTTGCCAAGCCAACGCGTCAGCATCCTTTGAGCTGCCGTTGCTACCCTCCAGGATCAGGAGTCGGGGTGGCTCGGTCAGTTCGACGATCTCGCCGATGTGCAGAGTCACCGGCACAGATTCAGAATCGGAATCAGAATCAGAATCAGAATCAGAATCAGATTGGGCGTCCTGCGGGCTGGCCAACAAGCGCGGCAAGCTGCCCAGGCAATGAACAATGTCACTGTGGCCGATATGTCGCAGCAGTGCATCGCGGCCCTCGTCAGTCACAGCCATGGCTCGCGCCGACAAGCCTTCGATTGGGTCTAGCCGTGTTTGCAGCGCCTGCACATAGGCCTGGTCAAGCGCCGGGTCAGCGGTGTCGTACAGGATCAGGACTTTGAGGTGTCGGCTGTAACCCACCGGGCGAACCCGGCCGCGGGCCTGCGGCCCTTCTCGCAGCAACTGCCGGTACAAAGCGAATTTTTGGCCCAGGTATTGCTGGCCATCAAAGGCCCATTCCCAGGGCACACCCATGAGCGCCTCGTTAATCTGCAACTGCATGGCCATGCCCTTGCACTGCACCAAAAGGTGGCGGATAGGCGCTGGAATCAGTTCCTGAAAAATCTCTTGGCCCAGGCGTTCGCGGGCGGGGCTTGAGGCAGCCCCATGCCAGGCCATTGGGCCTTCGGTGCTGAGCTGGTTGAGCATGACGGCGTCGACCACCTGTTGGGCGATTTGGCCCAAGGCGTGCCCGTCGGACAGGCAAGCGCTCAGCAGGCCATCATGCCAGCGAAGCAGCAAATTCAAATGGCGAGTACTGGCTAAGACCATGTCAATGCGCCAGCCCTCCTCGGAGAGCCAGAAGTTTTGTGCATTGAATTTACCCTAATTTGACCGACGGTGCTGATCATTTTGCAGTTCTTCGGCCGGCGATAAGGCGCGCCCCCGGCTCAGCCATCTAGGCGTGTTTGAAGTTGGCCTTGCGCTTGGCCACAAACGCGTCCATGCCTTCTTTTTGGTCGGCCGTGGCAAACAAGGCGTGGAACAGCCGCCGCTCGAACATCACGCCGTCGCTCAGGCTGCCTTCAAAAGCCCGGTTGACCGATTCCTTGGCGGCCATGGTGGCCATTTGTGAGTAGTCGCAAATCTGCAGGGCTGCGCCCAGTGCCTCGTCCATCAGCTTATCCAGCGCAACCACTCGGCTGACCAGGCCAGCACGCTCAGCCTCGGCCGCGTCCATCATGCGCCCGGTCAGCGCCAAGTCCATCGCCTTTGCTTTGCCCACCGCCCGGGGCAGGCGCTGGGTGCCGCCGGCGCCGGGAATGATGCCGAGCTTGATCTCTGGCTGGCCAAAGCGGGCGTTGTCGGCGGCAATGATGAAGTCGCACATCATCGCCAGCTCGCAGCCGCCGCCCAGCGCAAAGCCGCTTACCGCCGCAATCACCGGCTTGCGGATGCTGCGGATCTGCTCCCAGTTGCGGGTGATGTAGTCGCCCCGGTACACCTCGGCAAAGCTGTAGCTGGCCATGGCGCCAATGTCAGCGCCGGCAGCAAAAGCTTTCTCACTGCCGGTGATGACCATGCAGCCAATCGCCGGGTCGGCATCAAAGGCCTTGAGCGCCTGGCCCAGCTCGTCCATCAGCGCGTCGTTCAGGGCGTTGAATTGCTTGGGGCGGTTCAGCGTGACGATGCCAACCTTGTCGGCCTCAGTGCGGATGGTGATCAGTTCGTAGCTCATGGCGGTTCCCAGGGTGGCGATGCCGAGACTATAACTACCGTAACTAGGGTTTCGCTGCATCGGCCTGCCTGGTGTTGGGCCGCCTCGCGCCAGGGCTTGCCCGGTGGGGGCGTTAGCTGGGGTGGTCGGCGCTGCGCGCCTACGCCGCTCCGATGCTCGCACAGCGCTCGGGCCGCAGAACTCACTGTGTTCGCTGCGCTCACGCCGTTCGGACAGCCGCGGCCAGCAAAAGACGATGCGCGCTGCGCGCGCCGAGCGCTGTGCTGCGCTTCTCGCCACCCCAGAATGCGCCCCCACCGGGCAAGCCCCAGCGCGAGGCTCTGTAGGCGCCGTGATGAGCCAATTGACCTCGCACAGTTTACCCGGCCGATCGGGAACCGTCGCTTTTTAGAAACAGCTCATCCAAACTGCCATAGGCAGCTGTGTACAATCACAATCATTCCGAGGAGCGTTGCAGTTCACATCAGGTGAATGAGGCTCGGAGTGCGCCACCGGGCCTTGCCCTGGTCGCCGTACCAACTGCGCTCACCCACTGGTCTGTGTGGTGAGCCTCCCAAAAAGTCGCTACACAGCCGGTGGTTTATTCAAAGTAATTTTTGGAGTGAGCCATGAACGCTGTATTGAAACCTATCAAAAACCAAGACCACGCCATTGCCGACTTGTCGTTGGCCGAATGGGGTCGTAAAGAAATCCGCATCGCCGAGACAGAAATGCCCGGTCTGATGGCGATTCGCGCTGAGTTCGCCAAGGCGCAGCCCCTCAAAGGTGCGCGCATTACCGGCAGCCTGCACATGACCATCCAGACCGCTGTGCTGGTTGAGACACTGCAGGCACTCGGCGCCCAAGTGCGCTGGGCCTCGTGCAACATCTTCTCCACCCAGGACCACGCCGCTGCCGCGCTGGTGGCCGCCGGTACGCCGGTGTTTGCCTACAAGGGTGAAAACCTGGACGACTACTGGGACTACACCCACCGCATTTTTGAGTTCGGGAACAAGGGCAGCAAGTCCGAAGGCCCGAACATGATTTTGGACGACGGCGGCGACGCCACGCTGCTGATGCACCTGGGTGCCAAGGCCGAGACCGACATCAAGGTGCTGGCCAAGCCCGGTAGCGAAGAAGAGATTTGCCTGTTCAACAGCATCAAGGCCAAGCTGAAGGTGGACCCGACCTGGTACAGCCGCCGCCTGAAACAAATCATCGGCGTGACCGAAGAAACCACCACGGGCGTGCTGCGCCTGAACGAGATGTCGGCCAAGGGCACGCTGGCCTTCCGCGCCATCAACGTGAACGACTCGGTGACCAAGAGCAAGTTCGACAACCTGTACGGTTGCCGCGAGTCTTTGGTGGACGCCATCAAGCGCGCCACAGACGTGATGATCGCCGGTAAAGTGGCGGTTGTGGCCGGTTACGGCGACGTGGGCAAGGGCTCGGCCCAGGCGCTGCGTGCGCTCTCCGCTCAGGTTTGGGTCACCGAGATCGACCCCATCAACGCGCTGCAAGCCGCCATGGAAGGCTACAAAGTCGTCACCATGGATTACGCCGCCGACAAGGCCGACATCTTTGTGTCGGCCACCGGCAACAAGAGCGTCATCACCTACAAGCACATGGCTGCCATGAAAGACCAGGCCATCGTCTGCAACATTGGCCACTTCGACAACGAGATCGATGTCACTTCTCTCGACAAGTGCAAGTGGGAAGAGATCAAGCCGCAGGTTGACCACGTGATTTTCCCGGCCAAGGGCAAGACCCCGTCCAAGCGCATCATCCTGCTGGCCAAGGGCCGCTTGGTGAACCTGGGCTGCGGTACCGGTCACCCCAGCTTCGTCATGAGCTCTAGCTTTGCCAACCAGACCATCGCCCAGATTGAGCTGTTCACCAAGCCCAAGGACTACAAGGCTGGTCACGTTTACGTGCTGCCCAAGCACTTGGACGAAAAAGTGGCGCGTCTGCACCTGATGAAGGTCGGCGCCATGCTGACCGAGCTCAGCGAAGAGCAGGCAGCCTACATCGGCGTCAGCAAGGCAGGCCCCTACAAGGCCGATACCTACCGCTACTGATGCGCGCCGACCAGCTGCTGGTGCTGCGTCAGCACGCCAGCAGCCGCTCGCAAGCCCAACGCCTGATTGAGGGGGGTCTGCGCTGGCGTGTCGGCGAGGTCTGGAAGACCGTCACCAAAAATGGTGACGACATTCCAGTCGACGCCGAGCTCCAACTGCAAGACCTGTCCGAAGCGCGCTATGTGTCGCGCGGCGGCCTCAAGCTGGAGGCTGCTTTGCTGCGGCTCAAGCTCTCGGTGGCCGGTTGGACTTGCCTCGATGTCGGGCAGTCCACCGGCGGCTTTACCGATTGCCTGCTGCAGCAGGGCGCGGTCCGGGTGGTGGGGGTGGACGTGGGCAGTGCCCAACTTCATCCCAGCTTGCGTGCTGACCCACGTGTGCTGTGCGTGGAAAAGCTCAATGCCCGCGCCCTAAATGCTTCTGATTTGATAGCTGCGGATCAAGATGCGACAGGGCCTGACGGCTATTTTGAGGCTGATCCCGATGCAGTGGCGCAAGCGCCTTTTGAGCCAGTGTTTGACTTGATTGTGGGCGATTTGTCCTTCATCTCGCAAACCTTGGTGCTGCCGGCCCTGGTGCCGCTGCTCAAACCGGGGGCTGGCCTGCTGATGCTGGTCAAACCCCAGTTTGAGTTGCAGCCGGGCCAGGTCGGCAAGGGCGGCATTGTGCGTGATGCGGGTCTGTACCTGTTGGTGGAGCAGCGGCTGCGCGATTGTTGCGCCGAGCTCGGTCTGCAGGTGTCTGCGTGGTTCGACTCGCCCATTGATGGCGGCGACGGCAACCACGAGTTCTTCATGTATGCCCACCGCGTGGGCGACCCGATACCCGGGAGTTAGTTCACCATGAACGTCATGTCCAAAACACCCCTGAGCCTGGAATTTTTTCCAGCCAAGACGCAGGAAGGTGAAGCGAAGCTGCGCCTGGCCCGCCGGCAACTCTACGCCCTAAAGCCCAAATTCTGCTCGGTCACCTATGGTGCGGGCGGCTCAACCCAGGCCGGCACCTTTCAGAGCGTGCGCGAAATTCTGGCCGAGGGGGTGAGTGCGGCCGCGCATTTTTCCTGTATCGGCGCCACCCGCGACTCTGTGCGTCAGCAACTGCTGGTCTTACACGCCATGGGCGTCCAGCGTTTGGTGGCCCTGCGCGGCGATCTACCGGCTGACCACGGCGGCAGTGACGAGTTCCAGTACGCGAGCGACCTGGTGGCCTTTATCCGGGCTGAGACCGGCGCGCACTTCCACATCGAAGTGGCCGCTTACCCGGAAATACACCCGCAGGCGGCAACGCCCAGTGCCGACCTGCAGGCCCTGGCTGCCAAGGCTGGGGCTGGGGCCAATTCGGCGATCACCCAGTATTTTTACAACCCGGACGCCTACTTTCGCCTGCAGGACGATGCGCAGGCGCTGGGGCTCACACTGCCGATCGTGCCGGGCGTTCTGCCCATCATCAACTCGGCTCAGCTGATTCGGTTCAGTGACGCCTGTGGCGCCGAGATCCCGCGCTGGTTGCGGCTGCGTTTGAATGCCTTTGAAGACGATGCTGCGTCGATCAAGGCGTTTGGCCTTGATGTGGTGACCGATCTTTGCCATCGCCTGCTCGCCGGCGGTGCGCCGGGCCTGCACTTTTACACCATGAACCAAAGCGCCCCAACTCTGGAGATTTGCCGCCGGCTCGGGCTGTTGCCCAGCGCGTCAGCAACTGACACCGACGACGCGGCAGACGTGCTTGCGCTAGCCTAGCTCGGTGCCCTGGTCTATGAGTCAGGCCCGGGCGTCGCCCCAGCGCAGTGGGCTGGTGTCGTCGCCTCGGTACAGGGTGTCACCGTGGCGGTCCACGCAGTAGTCGGGCGAGACAATCATCTCGGTGAAGCGCATGTCCGCAGCGATGCGGGTGTACTCAAACAAAATGCTGCGCACCACCCGGGCTCCGGTGCGGATGTGGCTGCCGTGGCCGATCCAGCAGGGGCCGGTGATGGTCGCACCAGGCTCGATACGCACGCTGGAGCCGATGTACACCGGCCCCTCGATCTTGATCTGGTCCCAGGCGACCGATGTGTTCAGGCCCACCCAGATGCCGGGCCTCACCTGCCGCCCGGGCATGTTCATTTGCGCCACCTCGCCGCGCAGCACCCGCTGCAGTACTGACCAGTAATCGCTGACGCGGCCGATGTCGATCCAGTTAAATGGGCGGTTCTGGACATAAAACGGCAGTTGTTGCGCCACCAGTTGCGGAAACAGCTGCGAGCCGATGTCATACACCTGGCTCGGCGGGATCAGTGCCAGCGCCGCCGGCTCAAAAATGTAGATGCCGGTGCTGGCCAGCGTCGAGCGGGCCTGCGCCGGCTGCGGTTTTTCCTGAAACGAGACGATGCGGCCATCGGTTTCGGCCAGCACAATGCCGTAGTTGGGCACGTCCGCCAGTGGCACGTCCATGGCCACCAGGCTGGCGATCGCACCTTTGGCCTGGTGCTCGGCCAGCGCGGCGGTGATGTCCAGGTCAATCAGCGCGTCGCCGCACAGCACCAGGGTGGTCTCGTCAAAAAAGCCGCTGAAATCTTGGATGCGCCGCATACCGCCGGCCGAGCCCATCGGTCGTGGCAGCACGTCACCGTGGTCGCGCACGCCCTCGTAGCTATAACCGATCTGCACGCCCCAGCGGTGGCCGTCGCCAAAATACTCTTCAATCTTGTGGTGGTGCCAAGCCACGTTGACCATGATCTCGGTCACGCCGTGCCTCGCCAGGTGCTCGATCAGGTACTCCATCACCGGTTTGCCCAGAATCGGCACCATCGGTTTGGGCAGGTCGCGCGTGAGCGGGCGCACCCGCGTGCCCTGACCGGCTGCCAGAATCATCCCCTTCGCCATCGCTATCCTCCGTTGTCCACCGCCCATGCGGCGTGTTCGTCTTGCGCCAGTTTAGCCACCAACTGTGGCAGTGCCGCTTGCAAGGCTGCTTTCAGGGTATGCGGCGGGTTGACGATGAAGATGCCGCTGGCGGGCAGGCCGGGGCGCTGCACCTCGCCCGCCTCGTCGGTCGTCAATTTGCTGGATTTCACGGTCAGGCTGGCGTTCAGCCAGCTTTTGCCGGCACGGGTGGCCAGAGTTTTGAGTTTGCGCGGTACGTCGTGCGCCTCCGGGCGTGGAATCAGCGGGTACCAGACCATGTAGGTGCCGGTGGCAAAGCGGGTCAGGGCATCGGCCACCATCACCGGCACGCGCGCATAGTCGCTTTTGATCTCATAACTGGGGTCGCACAGCACCAGGGCCCGGCGCGCCGGCGGTGGCAAAAACTTCTTCAGGCCCTCGAAACCATCTTCGCGCAGCACCGCCACCTGGCGTCCGGCGTCAAGCTGTGCAATGTTGGCGCTCAGCGTTTTGGCATCGGTCGGGTGCAGTTCAAACAGCTTGAGCTTGTCGCGATCGCGCAGCAAGTGCTGGACGATGAACGGCGAGCCCGGGTAAACGCGCTGGCTGGGCTTGTTGTTGAAGCCGGCCACCAGGTCCAAATAATCCTGCAAGATAGGCGCAGGCGCTTCTGCTACTTTATTAATAGCAGACTTTCCTTTAATGGCGGGGGCTAGAGCCGTTTTTTCTTCAGAAAGAAGGCGCAAAAAGCCATCTGCCGCCTCACCACTGGTCTGCGCGTAGTCGCCGTCCAGCCGGTACAGGCCGGCGCCGGCATGGGTGTCGAACACCGTCAGCGCGGTGTCTTTTTGCGTCATGTGGCGCAGCACGGCCAGCAGCGTCATGTGTTTGAGGACGTCGGCATGGTTGCCGGCATGAAAGGCGTGGCGGTAACTGAACATGGTGTCGATGGTAACCGTCGCCGATAGCGCCTAGGACTGTCCTGGCAACCCGCCCAGCGCCAATCCTTTTTTGGCCATCAGGCAAACGCCAAGCAAATAATTTGAAAATATTTTAAAAATAGGCCTAAATAACCCGCTTAATCTGCCGTTAAGAACTTACGAAGCCGGAAAAAAGCCCATCACCTCACCAGCGAGCTTGACCCACCATGCAACTGCCACCCTTTGATCGAAGCCCAGCTTCGCGCCCTACCGGCGCGGATGGGGCCGCGCTCGCCACGGTGCGGGTGATTCCGGTGGCGCCGGTCAACCCGGCGTCCGCAGCCAGTGCCAAACCGCCTGCCACGCCCGGCGTAATTAACCTGGTTGGCAAGTCACCCAAGCCCGAAGCCGGCGAAGGGGTGTACAGCAGTGTGGCCGACCCGAGCCGCCGAGGTGTCAAAGAGAACACGCCCAAAGACTGGACCATCCAACGCCCGGCGCCCGAGAAGGTGGAAGACCCGCCACCGATTCCGATCTCCAAGGTTTTGATGGACCATTTGGAAACGCTCTGGGCCGCCAGCGCCAGCGCCGTGCAGGTACAACAGCAGGTGCGTAACCACTTGGAAACTGGCCAGAACCAAGCGGCCGCATCTGCCCAGCCCAGCCAGGCAGCCATTCAGGCCGTGACGCTGGCGCCCGGCAAGGTCAACAAAAAAGAAAAAATCTGAGGCCAACGGCATCGACAACGACGCCGCTCATACCTACGCCCGGCTTGCCGGCGCAAGGGCACGCTCAGGCGGCTTGCTCGACCAGCTTGTAGCGGGCAGCGGTGCCCGCAGCTTGCGGCTGCAGCACCCAGCGCGTGCCGTGAAAGCTCGCTACACCCGGCCGGTGCGCTATTGAAAATAGAGCGCCATCCCCAGCCCTGACAAGACTTAACAGCTGTTCGTACACTTTTTTCTCAGTGGCCTCGTCGAGTGCGCTGGTGGCCTCGTCGGCAAACACCCAGCGCGGCTTCTTCAGCAGCACACGTGCCACGGCCAACCTCTGCTGCTCGCCACCCGACAACTGCTGGCTCCAGGCGCCGGCCTCGTCCAGCCGGTCTGCCAGGGCAGGCAATTCGGCATCCTGCAAGGCCTGCCGCAGCTGAGCATCGTTGTACTGACTGGCCAGAGTCGGGTAGGCCAGCGCATCGCGCAGTGGCCCGTTCGGGAAATAAGGCCGTTGCGGGATGAACATGGCGTCCAGCGGACGCGCCAGCGTGCCAGTGGCAAAGGGCCAGATGCCCGCCAGCGTGCGAAACAGTGTGGATTTGCCGCTGCCCGAAGGCCCTTGCAGCAGCACCCGGGCCCCGGCGGCGGCATGCAACGCCGTATCGGCAAGAAGCAGGCTACCGTCGGGCAGGGCCAGAGAGAGATCGGTGACGTCTAATGCTTCTGATTTGATAGCAGACAATGGCCGCTGGGCATGGCTTAGCGCGGTAAATGATGCCTCAAAACTGGTCAACCGGTCGGTGGTGGCCCGCCAACTGGCCAGGTTGCTGTAGCTGTCTACAAACCAGCTCAAGGCCCCCTGCACCTGGCCAAAGGCGCTAGAGATTTGCATCAGCTCGCCCAACTGGATGGCACCACTGAAAAAACGCGGCGCGGCCACCACAAACGGGAACACCACTGCCGCCTGGCCAAAAAAACTGGTGAACCAGACCAGATTCTTTTGCGCCTTGATCAGCCGAAGGTAGTTGCCCAGCACGCGCGAAAAGCGCAGGTCCAGTTGCGTCCGTTCCACCGCCTCGCCCCGGTCCAGCGCGATCGATTCGCTGTACTCGCGCACCCGCACCATGTGGTGCCGGAAATCAGCCTCCACCCGCTGCTGCTCAAAATTGAGCCGGATCTGCGGCCGCCCAATATAGTGCGTAAGCAGGCTGCCCACCGCGCAGTAAAGCACCGCCATCCAGACCATGAAGCCGGGGATGTTGTAGCTGCTGCCACTCAGGCTGAAGGCGAAGCCGCCCGATAGGCCCCACAAAATGCCGACAAAGCTGGCCAGCGTCACCACCGCGTTGAGCAGGCCCATGCTCAGCGACACGGTGTAGGTGGTGAACAGGTTGATGTCTTCTTGAATGCGCTGGTCTGGGTTGTCCGGGTTAGCTTGGCCCGCGTTGGGCTGCTGCTGGAAGCGCATCAGTTCCAGGCGGTAAAAAGCCTGGCCGTCCAGCCAGCGCTGCAGGTAATGGCCGGTCATCCAGGCGCGCCAGCGCACCTCCAGCAGTTGTGTCAGGTAAAACTTGTAGACCGCCAGAATGATGAACGCAAAGGCCAGCCAGGTGAAGCGGCCCAGCTGAGCCCAGAACACTGGCTCATTCTTCTCCTGCAGCGCGTCGTAAAACAGCTTGTTCCAGTCGTTGAACAGCACCGCCATGTAAACCAGCCCCAGGTTCAGCGCCACAATCGCCGCCAGCAATCCGCGCGCTTTCCATTTGTCTTGCGAGGCAAAGTAGGGCTGGGTCAGGGCCCAGGCGCGGCTGGCGAAGGTTTTGAAGTCCTGGAGTTTTTGGCTGTGTGTCATGGGCGTTTGCTCGCGGGTCGCTGCGGTAGGCGGAGTATCCCTTTTTGGCATTGCTTGTGTTGACAGGGATCAGGGCGAGGTGGTTGGCGAGCGGCAGGGGCCGACTGCATGCCGCCGCTCGTGTCCCTCCGCCCTGCGGGCTCCTTCCTTGACCTCGCCGCGACACGCAGTCGCCCCCTGCCGCAGCGGGTAAGGTTGGCCCAGCTGCAGTCATTCCCGACCCAGCTGCCGTCATCCCCGCCCCAGCTGCCGTCATCCCCGACTCGATCGGGGATCCATGTCTTCATGGATTCCCGTTTTCACGGGAATGACGGAGTACCACGAGAATGACGGACATCCATGGGAACGCCCCGCCGCCCTGATCCGACGCGACAGGGCTAACAACTAGCCGTTACGCACCCCGCTAGCCACATGCCCCGAAGGCACATGTTGCGCGGCTGATTCAATATGTCCCGTCTGGTCGTCAAAAAAGAAGTCTGGCTCAAATTCGCGCAAAAACTCGCCCTTGGGCAAGCCGCCCAAAAACATGGCTTCATCGACCTCGATGTTCCAGTCCATCAGGGTGCGGATGGCGCGCTCATGGGCCGGGGCGCTGCGCGCTGTCACCAGCGCAGTGCGGATGCGCATGGCCGGGGTGCCTTCGATTTGCAGGCGCTGCAGGGCAGTCAGCAGCGGCTTGAACGGCCCGGCCAGCAGCGGCTGCTGCGCCTTGGCGCTTTCGTGCCGCTGGAAAGCGTCCAGGCCCTGCGCCTGGTACACCCGCTCGGCCTCGTCGCTGAACAGCACGGCGTCGCCGTCGAAGGCAATGCGCACCTCGTTCGGGTGCGCCTCGCTGGCATGGGCCGAGTGAGGGTAGACCTGGGCCGCCGGCACACCGGCATCGAGTGCGGCGCGCACATCGCTGAGGTGGGTGCTGAGAAACAGGTTGGCGTGCAGCGGCTTAAGGTATCGCCAGGGCGGCTGGCCACGGGTGAAGCTGCCGCGTTGGATCGGCAGGCCGTAATGCTGCGCCGAGCGGAACACCCGCATGCCCGACACCGGGTCATTGCGCGACAAAATCACCACCTCCACCGGTTGGCTGCCACCGCCGCCGGGCGGCCCCTGGTTGAAAGCCAGTAGTTTTTTCACCAGCGAAAACGCCACACCCGGGCGGGCCGGTTGCTCCAGCCTTTGCAGCTGCAGGGCCATGTAGGCGCGGTCGTCGCCCTGCTCGAACACCTGGTTTTCCTGCTCAAAATCGAACAGGGCGCGAGATGAGATCGCCACCACCAGCTTGCCGTCCAGCGGGCTAAGTCCGGGCGCGCTCATGTCTGCAAAAACAAGCGATAGACCGGGTTGGCGGTTTCTTCCACATGGGGGTAGCCCAGCGTGGTTAGAAACTTGGCAAAGGCCTTGTCATCGGCCTTGGGCACCTGCAGCCCGACCAAAATCCGGCCGTAATCCGCCCCCTGGTTGCGGTAGTGAAACAGGCTGATGTTCCAGCCCGGGCGCATCAGGCTCAAAAACTTCATCAGCGCCCCGGGCCGCTCGGGGAACACAAAGCGCATCAGCCGCTCGTCCTGCGCCAACTTGGAGTGGCCACCCACCATGTGCCGGATGTGCTCCTTGGCCAGCTCATCGTGCGTCAGGTCCAGCGTGGCAAAGCCGTGCTTGGTGAAGTTGCTGGTAATCTTGCTTGACTCGCCCTTGCCCTGCGTGCTTAAGCCCACAAACACATGGGCCTGGGCCGAGTCGCTGATGCGGTAATTGAACTCGGTCACATTGCGCGGCCCACCCGGCAGGGTGCCGATCAGCTCACAAAAGCGCCTGAGGCTGCCACGCTCTTCGGGTATGGTCACCGCAAACAGCCCCTCGCGCTCCTCGCCCACCTCGGCCCGTTCGGCCACAAAACGCAGCCGGTCAAAGTTCATGTTGGCGCCGCACAAAATCGCGGCATAGGTCTCCCCCCGGGTCTTGTGCAGGGCCACATACTGCTTGATCGCCGCCACCGCCAGGGCGCCGGCCGGCTCCACGATGCTACGCGTGTCCACAAACACGTCCTTGATGGCAGCGCACACCGCGTCGGTGTCCACGGTCATGAACTCGTCCACCAGCTCGCGGGTGATGCGAAAGGTCTCTTCGCCCACCAGCTTTACCGCCGTGCCGTCCGAAAACAGCCCCACATCGGTCAGGGTAACCCGTTCCTCGGCGGCCACCGACTGCATCATGGCGTCGGAGTCGTTCATCTGAACGCCAATCACTTTGATCTCGGGCCGCACCGCCTTGATGTAGTTGGCCACGCCCGAGATCAGGCCACCTCCGCCAATGGCTACAAACACCGCATGCAGCGGCCCCTGGTGCTGGCGCAGCATCTCCATGGCAATCGTGCCCTGGCCGGCAATCACGTCCGGGTCGTCAAACGGGTGGACAAAGGTGAGGCCCTGCTTTTTCTCAAGCGCGGCGGCGTGGGTGTAGGCGTCTGAGTAGCTGTCGCCAAACAGCACCACCTCGCCGCCCAGGCTGCGCACCGCGTCCACCTTGAGCTGCGGCGTGGTGGTCGGCATCACGATGACGGCGCGCGCGCCCAGCTTGTGCGCACTCAGGGCCACGCCCTGCGCATGGTTGCCGGCCGAGGCGCAGATCACGCCTTTTTTCAGCTGCTCAGGGCTCAGCTGCACCATCTTGTTGTAGGCGCCGCGCAGCTTGAAACTGCGCACCGACTGCTGGTCCTCGCGCTTGAGCAGCACTGTGTTGTGCAACCGCCGCCCCAAGGCCCGCGCCGGCTCCAGCGCCGACTCGCTCGCTACGTCATAGACACGTGCGGTCAGTATTTTTTTCAGGTAGTCGGCGGGTTGGAGGGCATGGGTTCGGGCTTGGCTTGTCATAAGTAATTGGTGGCGTGGTTGGCCGGTTTGGGTTGATCACAGGCGTTGCGTTGCGTTTTGGTACACCCGGCTCTTGTCGCGATTGCCTACAGCGATCACAGTCACATAGACTGTCGCGTCATCGACCCGATAAACCAGTCGATAACCCACGCTATGCAGCTTGATTTTGTAACAGTTGGGCATGCCACGCAGGGCAGACGCTGGCACGCGGGGTTGTTCAAGCCGCTCCTGCAATTTGTTTTTGAGCGGCTCACGCACGCTGGCATCCAGTTGCTGCCATTCGCGCCAGGCTTTCTCGTGAAAGCGCAGCTTAAAGGTCATCGATCGAGACATCCACAAACGGCCCATCCGCCCGCTCGCGCACCAGCTTGGCGTCTTCCAGGTCTTCCAGGTAAGCCATCAGCCGCTCGTAGTGGCCGGCTGGCAGCAAATAGGCCTCGGGCCGGTTGTGGTTGAGCACCGCCACAGGCGCATCGTCAGCGCGCCGAAGGATGTCGGCGTAATTGCGCTTGAGTTCAGTGACGCTGACGGCAAAATGAGAAAGTACGGTGTCCATGGCAATCACCTCCTCTGCAAAAATTGACACTAAATAAGATGCCAATTACAGCATATTTTGCATGAAGTGTGGCGTGACTCACCGTGTCACCCGATGTCTGGATGGTTATAATAACTACCACGCGTAGTGCAGAGATCATCAAAATGTTAGAGGCAGAGGGTTGGCTGCTTCGTGGGGTGCGGGGCAGTCACCATGTTTTCAGTCACCCCGAGCGCGGCGGTCACATCAGTGTGCCGCATCCCAAAAAGGATTTGGGCATCGGCTTGGTGCATAAATTGTTGAAACAGGCTGGTTTGAAAGGTTAAACCATGAAATTTTTAATTGCGATTGAGCCTGGAACTGGCACCACGGCCTATGGCGTGGTGGTGCTGGACCTGCCTGGCTGCTTTTCCGCCGGTGACACGTTGGAAGAGGCGTTTGACAATGCGCGGGAAGCGATAGACGCCCATTGCGAATTTTTGGCTGAAGATGGGCGGGATGTGCCCTTGCCCGCGGCCATGGCCGCCCACCAATCTAACCCCGACTATGCCGGCTGGGTGTGGGCCATGGTGGACGTGGCCGTGGAGAGCTATTGGGGGCCGGCCGAGAAGGTCAACATCACGCTGCCGGGTCGCACCTTGCGCCGCATCGACGAGTACGCCCGTGCGCACGGGCAAACGCGCAGCGGTTTTTTGGCAGAGGCGGCTCGGCAAGCCATGCGCTGAGCCTGAGCACTGTTTTTTTATAAAAGGTCAATAGTCATGGAATGCACAGTCAACTGGACAGGCGGCCTGGGCACACGCTCAGGCATGGGCTTTGTCGCCGAAACCGGCAGCGGCCACACCCTGATGATGGACGGCGCCCCCGACGCCGCCAAGCCCGAGCTCGGCGGCCAGAACCTGGCGCCCCGCCCGCTGGAGCTTTTGCTGGCCGGCGCTGGTGGCTGCACGGCTTATGACGTGGTGCTGATCCTCAAACGCGGCCGCCACGCCGTGTCTGGTTGCACCGTCAAGCTCACCGCTGAGCGCGCCGACGCCGACCCCAGAGTGTTCACCCGCATCAACATGCACTTCACCGTCACCGGCAAAGCCGTGCCGGCTACCGCCGTGGAGCGCGCCATCGCCATGAGCCACGACAAATACTGCTCAGCCAGCATCATGCTGGGCAAAACGGCGCAGATCAGCACCAGTTTTGAGGTGCTGGAGGCCTGAGCTAAAGCCGGGAGCTGGAGCACGCTTCAATGGTCAATGTATTTGCGGCTCTTGCCGGGCGTGCACACGGCTAGCGTTATTTGAGGTAAATTACATTCATGGCCAGCATCACATTTGATTCTCTAAAACTGTCCGACAAGCTCAAGACGGCAGGCTTTACGCCCGAGCAAGCCGAGACAGTGGTGCGTGTGATCGCCGAGGCGCAAGACGATCTTGTCACGAAGAAGGATCTGGATGCTGCTCTCGCACCCATCAAGACCGACCTCGCCGTGTTGAAATCCGAGGCCAGTCAAGCCAAATGGATGTTGGGCTTGGTCATTGGCGGCATCATTGCCGTCCTGGTCAAAATTCTGAGTCATTAACCTCAATGACTGCCGTGGGCCGAATTGGTAACGTGCGCGGTATCTTGATTCCGGCGAATTTTCTGGCGCCTGGTCAGAGCCTGCGCTAAACCCGCTGGGCAACCGTTGTCATTACCTTGGCGGCAGCGCTCATCAGGGCTTTGACGGGGGCTGGCAACTCCAGAGCACCGGCTTGGCGGGCCTCCAGTGCATGACGCGCTTCGTCGTCCTTCATTTGCGCCACGATGGCTCGTGAGGCATGGTCGTTGGTTGGCAGCAGGCTCAGGTGACTCTGCAGGTGGGCTTCCACCTGGGTTTCGGTTTCCACCACAAAGCCTAGGCTGACACGGTCGCCCAGCCGCCCGGCCAGCAGGCCCAGCCCAAAGGCGCCGGCGTACCACAGCGGGTTGAGCAGCGAGGGCCGGGCGCCGAGCTCCTCCAGGCGCTGGCTGGTCCAGGCCAGGTGGTCGGTCTCCTCGGTGCTGGCCTGCATGAAGTGGGTGCGCAGAGCTTCATCTTTAGTAGCAAAAGCCTGCGCCGTGTACAGCGCTTGGGCGCACACCTCGCCCACATGGTTGACCCGCATCAGCGCGCCGGCTTCAGCTTTCTCTGCGGCTGACAGCTCGGTGCCCTGGTCTGGCAGCGTCGGGCACACGCGCCCCGCACGGGGTTTGGCAAACAGGGTGCGCAGGGCTGCGTCGGCGGCGATCAAGTATTTGTCCATGGGGCACATTTTAGGTTCGAGGGTCTGCCCCTAGGATGACCCATGTCAGCCTGGGGCTAAAGCCCTGGATGCCCGGTCAAGCCGGGCATGACGGTTGCGTGCGGCCCCAAGCGCTGATAAACCAACTTCGGTAAGGTTCCTCATACCATGCCCATTTCGTCATCCCGCGCCCAATTCGTCATCCCCGCGAAAGCGGGGATCCATAAACCGCTGGGGTAACTGGCTGGGAAAAGCCCCCCGTGTTGCCAGCCAGCAACAAAAAACGTCGATTTTTGGTCTGGTCGATGGCTTTCCTTTGCCAAGCCTGCATGCGTCTGTTTGAATACACCTAACTTCCTCAAATGGGGGGTTGGCCGGGAAGCCAAGTGTTGGTTTCCTGAGCCCTTAGTTCAACCTTGGAGAAATTTGAAATGAAAAAAACTCTCATCGCAATGGCAGTCATGTCTGTTGCAGGCGCTACTTTTGCTCAAGCCACCCTGTACGGCCGTATTGACGCCAGCTTGGGTTCCAGAAAAGTCGAAGTCACAGGTGCATTGCCAGGCGCTGCTGAGGTTGGCACCAACATCAGCTCGGGTGTGAACAGTGGTGCGCGCTGGGGTCTGAAGGGTTCGGAAGATCTGGGCGGCGGCTTGAAAGCCAACTTCACGCTGGAAAGCGGCTTCAACGTTGACACTGGAACCAGTGGTCAAGGCGGCGCCCTGTTCGGTCGCACCGCTCAGATCGGCGTGTCTGGCGGGTTCGGTAGCATTGACATGGGCCGTATCGTGGCTATTAAAGATAACACCACTTGGGCTGTGACTGGTGGCTATGCCAACTATGCGGCTTGGTCCAACAACGTTGACAACAGTGGATTCGGCAACCCGAACGGCAACCTTGCTAACCCTGTGCGCCGCAACAATGCCATCCAGTACACCTCGCCAGCTATGAGCGGTTTGTCGGCACAAGTCATGTTCCAGCCCGCTGAAAACGGCGCTGTAGGTGTCGGTGCCACCAGCTACACAGGGCTTGGCCTGGGCTACGCTGCTGGCCCCATGAGCGCGAACCTGAGCTATGAAACCAGCAAAGCTACGCCGGGTGCAGGTGTTGCCAGTGCGGCTCCCGCAGGTACTGCTGCAGGCATGGCCGCAGCCGTGGACTTGACAGAGACCGCTTTGAGCGCTACCTATGACTTCAAAATTGCCAAATTGGCTGCCTCCTACATCAAAGGCTCCAAAGGCGGCGTTGCTGGCGGTGATGACACTGGCTACGCCCTGGGCCTGACTGCACCTGTCGGTCCTGTGAATCTTGCTGCAGAATATGCTCGCGTTTCCACTACCCTGGCCAGCGGTATTGATGGTGGCAAGGCTTCTGCCCTCAACGTGCGCGTTTCGTATCCTTTGAGCAAGCGCTCCGATGTGTACGGTTATTACATGTCTGGTGAGTCCAACGGCTCTGCTGCCGCTGACACACAAAAAATGACTCATTACCAGCTTGGTCTGCGTCACTCTTTCTGATTCCCGTGCTGGCTTGATGCCAGTATGAGAGTTTGAAATCACTGAAACCCCGCCCTGGCAACATGGCGGGGTTTTTTTTGAATCGAGGGAGCAACTCATTAAACGCTTGATCTTTCGTTTGGCGCTGGTCTGTAGTGCTGTTGGACTTGGGTTTTTACTGGTAGGCTGTACGGCCTTGCTCCCGGCAGATCAAACGGTGGTGGGCAAAGCTCTACTGCCCTGGCAGCATCAGCACTTCCCGGGCAAAAACGCCAGTGAGTACCAACCCGTGCGGCATGAAGGCCGCGCTGCGGTGCTGGCCCGTGCTGAATCAGCTGCCAGCATGTTGCGTCAGGCGATGAATGTCCCACCTGCTGAGTTGAGGCAGCTTCAATTTTCTTGGCAAGTGCCAGGGTTGATCAACAACGCCGACATGGCCCTGCGCGAGGCCGATGACTCGCCGGTGCGACTGGTGCTGGTGTTTGAAGGCGACCGCAGCAAGTTTTCCACGAAGAACGCCATGTTGTCGGAATTGGCGCACACGCTCACTGGTGAGCCCATGCCCTATGCCACATTGATGTATGTGTGGTGCAACACCCGGGCGCCCGGCAGTGTGATCATTAACCCGCGCACTGATCGCATCCGCAAATTGGTGGTGGAGTCAGGTGCCGGCCGGCTGAACCAGTGGCTGGACTATCAGCGCGACATTGCGGCTGATTTTGAACAGGCCTTTGGCGAACCGCCCGGCGCCCTGCTGGGGGTGGGCATCATGACCGATACCGACAACACCCGCTCAGAAACGCAGGCTTGGTACGGCCCGGTGACCTTGACCAAGCGCTAAGCAGCGCGCTGTCACTGACTGGCTGGCTTTTGGTAGGGCACCAGCAGTTGGTGTTTGGACAGCATGGGGAAATGTTTGGCATTCAGTGTCAGCAATACTCGCCCGGTCGCCAAGGCTGTTGCAGCGATGAGCGCATCATTCAAGCCCGCCCCATGGGAGCGGCCCCAGTCGCGCCGCAACAGGCCGCCTTGAGTCGCGATGGGCGCGTTCAGATCGACGTGCAAAAAGGTGTCCAGCAACAGCGCCAGTGCCTTGCGCTCGGCCCCTTCACGCACGCCCACGTGAAGTTCGGCCACGGACACCGCGCTGACGGCGCAGTCCGCTGGTAACTGGGCAAACAAGACTCTTGCCGGCGGGTACCCGCGCAGGTAATCGATGAGGACATCAGTGTCCAGCAAGCAGGGGCCTTGGGTGGACTGGATGGTGCTCAAGATGGCAGTCTTGCTAAGGATGGCAGGCTGGGCTGCGTCAAGGCTTAAAAATGACGTTCTTCGTTGCGCAGATCTGGCAGACTGGGGCCCGAGCCTTCAACCAGCCATGCCCCAAAAGCCTGTTCGCGCAGCGCTTGTTTGTCCAGAGGTTCTTGCCGGGCCAGATAATCGTCAAGCGCCTCGCGCACCAAGGCGCTGTGTGTGGTGCCTCGCGCGCGCGCAAAGGCGGCGAGTTGGCCCAGGTGAGTTTCAGACAGATAAATTTGCGAGCGTTGCATAATGGCGTGACTAGACTGGTGTATGTTGCTGGTGTATGAGTGATTATCCTGGTTCGTTAGGTGCTGTCAAGTGTGTGTGAGCACCGCCGGCGGGCCGCTACTCTCGGAGATTTTTGATGCTGACATCCCGACTCAAAGTACATGGCCGCGCGTTTGCCCACATTGCCGCCTTCCACCCCGAGATCACCGCGCTGCGGCGCGAGTTGCATGCGCACCCGGAGCTGGGGTTTGAAGAGCATTACACGGCGGCGCGTGTGCAGCAGGCCTTGCAGCTGTGTGGGGTGGACGAGATTCACACGGGCATCGGCAAGACCGGTGTGGTGGGTGCGATTCATGGCAGCAGCAACACGAGCGGCCGGATGATTGGGCTGCGCGCCGACATGGACGCCCTGCCCATGACTGAGCACAACGACTTTGCCTGGAAATCAACCACCTCTGGCCGCATGCATGGCTGTGGCCACGACGGGCACACCGCCATGCTGGTGGGCGCGGCACGCTACCTGGCCGAGACCCGCCAGTTTGACGGCACCGCCGTGCTGATTTTTCAGCCAGGCGAAGAGGGCTATGCCGGTGCCCGCGCCATGATCGAAGACGGGCTGTTTGATCGCTTTCCGGTGCAGTCGGTATACGGCATGCACAACTGGCCGGCGATGCGGCCCGGCACTGTGGGCATCAACCCCGGGCCGATGATGGCGGCGGCGGACCGGGTCACCATCGAGATCACGGGTAAAGGCGGGCATGGCGCCCATCCTTACACCACGGTGGACCCGGTGCTGGTGGCGGCGCACATCATCACGGCGGTGCAAAGCATTGTGTCGCGTAACGTCAAGGCGATGGACAACGCGGTGATCAGCCTGTGTTCCATGCGCGCTGGCGACCCTGCCGCCATGAGCGTGATCCCCGGCAGCGCCACCCTGGTTGGCACGGTGCGCAGCTTCAGCCCGGTAGTGCAGGCCCTGCTGGAAAAGCGCCTGACTGAGCTGTGCCAGGCGGTGGCCACCGGCTTTGGCGCCACCGCGGTGGTGACTTATGAGCGCAGCTACCCGGCCACTATCAACAGCCCGGCCGAGGCGCAGTTTGCTGGCGATGTGGCACAAAGCCTGGTGGGGCGCGAGCATGTGGTGCGCGACCTGGAGCCCAGTATGGGCGCCGAAGATTTCTCTTTCATGCTGCAGGTCAAGCCCGGCGCCTATATGCGGTTGGGGCAGGGCGAGGAGAACGGCGTGGGAAGCTGCTTTTTGCACAACAGCCGCTACGATTTCAATGACGAGGTGCTGCCCCTGGGTGCCGCGCTCCACGCCAGCCTGGTGGAGCAGGGCATGCCGCTGGCGGGTACCACGTCATCCTCGGCTGCTGATACGTCATCCCCGGCTTGACCGGGGATCCAGGGGCCCGTGGATCCCCGCTTTCGCGAGGATGACAAGGGGTGGCTAGGATGACAAGGGGTGGCTAGGATGACAAGGGGTGGCTAGGATGACAAGGGGTGGCTAGGATGACAAGGGGTGGCGAGGATGACGGGGCTTTGGCGACCTCAGGTGTAGCGCTTGCTGCGCAGGTTGTTCTTCATCTCGCGCAACAGGGGCTGCAGGGTCTCACCGCCGATGCGCAGGGCCACGCAGGTGGCCAAAATATCAATCACCATCAAGTGGAGCAGTCGCGACACCATGGGGCTATAGCGGTCAAAGCCTTCGGGGTGGTCGGCCGCCAGGTGGATATGGCCTGCACTGGCCAGAGGTGAGCCGCTGGCAGTGATGACGATGGTGGTAGCGCCGTTTTTGCGCGCGATGTCGCAAGCGTCCATCAGGTCACGCGTGCGGCCGGAGTTGGAGATCACCACCACACAATCGCCCGGGCCTAGCACCGAGGCGCTCATAACCTGCATGTGACCGTCGCTGTAGGCGATGGTGTGCATGCCAAGCCGGAAAAACTTGTGCTGGGCGTCTTGCGCCACCACACCAGAGTTACCCACGCCAAAAAATTCGATGCGTTTGCTGGCGCGGTAGGCGGCCACTAGGGCGTTGACCGCGCGTTCGATGGCAGCGCTGCTGGCGTCGTTGCGGTACTTCAAAAAAGCGGCCACGGTGTTGTCAATGACCTTGACCATGATGTCGTTGGTCTTGTCGTCGGCGTCCACGCTGCGGTGGATGAAGGGTACGCCCTCACTTACGCTGCCTGCCAGTTTGAGCTTGAAGTCTGACAGGCCGTCGTAACCGACGCTGCGGCAAAAGCGCACCACGGTGGGTTTGCTGACGTGGGCCCGGTCGGCCAATTCGCTGACCGGCAACTTGGCGAAGCTGCGCGGGTCTGTCAGCACCAACCGGCCTACCCGCTGCTCGGCCGGCGCTAGTGAAGGTAGTGAGGCTTTGATGCGATCAAGCATGGTGTTTAAGCCTCTTCGGCCCAGCAAAAACCGTCGCGGGCGATCATGGCGCTTGATGCGCTGGGGCCCCAGGTGCCAGCAGCGTAGAGGCGGGGGCCTTGCGGGTCGGCAGCCCAGTGGTTGAGGATGGGTTCGACCCAGCGCCAGGCTTCCTCTTGCTCGTCGCTGCGCACAAACAAGTTGAGCCGGCCGTCGATCACGTCCAGCAACAGGCGCTCATAGGCGCCGACCCGTTCCGAACCAAAGCGTTTGTCAAAGTCCAGGTCCAACTGCACCGGTGCCAGGGTTTGCGCGTGGCGCCGGTTCTCCTGGCCCTGGGCCAGCAGGTGCAACTCCAGCCCGTCACGCGGCTGCAGGTTGATGACCAGCCGGTTCGCCATGCCAGGCTGCGAGTTGAAGATGGCATGCGGCGTGGGCCGGAAATTGACCACGATGTGGGCGTCCCGCCCGGCCAGTCGTTTGCCGGTGCGAATGTAAAAGGGTACGCCGGCCCAGCGCCAGTTTGAGATTTCTGTGCGCAGCGCCACAAAGGTCTCGGTCGGGCTTTGCGGGGCCACGCCGAGTTCTTCGCGGTAGCCCGCTACGGTTGTGCCGGCCACCGTGCCTGCGCTGTACTGGCCGCGGATCACGTCTTGCGCGAGGGTGTGCGTGGTCCAGGGCTTGAGCGATCGCAGCACCTTGAGCTTTTCGTCGCGGATGGCGTCGGCGTGCGAGTTGATGGGCGGCTCCATACCAATGGCGCACAGCAGTTGCAGGGCGTGGTTTTGAACCATATCGCGCAGAGCACCCGTGGTCTCGTAGAAGGCGCCACGTTTTTCCACGCCGAGTTCTTCGGCCATGGTGATCTGGATGTTGGCGATGTGCTCGCGCCGCCACAGCGGCTCGAACAGGGCGTTGCCAAAGCGCAGGGCAAACAGATTTTGCACTGCAGGTTTGCCCAGGTAGTGGTCAATACGGAACACCTGGCGCTCGCTGAAGACACGGCGTACGGTGTCGTTGATGGCGCGGTTGCTGGCCAGGTCATGGCCCAGAGGTTTCTCCAGCACCACCCGGGTCTGCGGCGTGTTCAGGCCGGCGGCGGCCAGTTGCTCGCAGATGGTGGTGAACAGCGTGGGTGCCGTGGCCATGTACATCACCACGGTGTCTGCCGTGCGCTCGGCCAGGGTGGCGCCGAGCCGGGTGTAGTCGTCCGGGCGTGACAGATCCATGCGGACAAATTCCAGCAGCGCCGCAAAGCGGGCAAATTCTTCGACGCTGGGGCGTTTGGCCAACTCAACTTTGTCAAAACGGGTGCGGATCAGCTCGCGGTATGCTTCGTCGGTGTGGTCGTCCCGGCCTACGCCAATGATGCGCCCGCCCGCTGGCAGCGTGCCATGCCGAAAAGCCTGGAACAGTGCTGGCATCAGTTTTCGCCAGACCAGATCGCCAGTGCCACCAAACAGAACGAGATCAAAGGACATGATTTTCAGTTACATAAATTCAGACGTTGTAATGTAACTTTGTTTCAAAGATAATTCAAGCGCAGGACGTACAAACCATGAACCAACTCGACGCACTTAAACAATTCACCACCGTGGTGGCCGACACCGGCGACTTTCGCCAGATGGCGGCCTACCAGCCGCAAGACGCCACGACCAACCCCTCGCTGATCCTCAAAGCGGTGCAAAAGCCCGAGTACCGGCCGCTGCTGGCCGACACCGTTGCCCGTTTTCGGCAGCGTTCGCTGGCAGAGCAGATGGACCGATTGTTGGTGCGCTTTGGCTGCGAAATCCTGGCCATCATCCCGGGCCGGGTGTCCACCGAGGTCGATGCCCGGCTGAGCTTTGACACATCGGCCACCGTGACGCGGGCTGAGCAACTGATCGAGCTTTACCAGGCCGAGGGCGTTCACAGTAACCGGGTGCTGATCAAAGTGGCCGCCACCTGGGAGGGCATTGCGGCTGCGGCGCAGTTGGAGCAGCGTGGCATCCACACCAACTTGACGCTGTTGTTCTCGTTCTGTCAGGCGGTGGCCTGCGGACAGGCCCGGGTGCAACTGATCTCGCCCTTTGTCGGGCGCATTTACGACTGGTACAAAAAAGCCGCTGGTCCGGCCTGGGTGGAGGCCGAACGCGCAGGGGCCAACGACCCAGGGGTGCAGTCGGTCGCGCAGATTTACCAGTACTACAAGAAGTTTGGCATTGCCACCGAGGTGATGGGTGCGAGTTTTCGTAACCTCGGCCAGATCACGGCGCTGGCCGGCTGTGACCTGCTGACCATCAGTCCCGAGCTGTTGGCGGGCCTGACGGCCAGCGACGCGCCACTGGAGCGGGCGCTGGATGCCAGTGCTGCGCAGGCGCTGGACCTGGCGCCGGTGCAGTACGACGAGGCTGGCTTTCGCCTGGCCCTGAACGAGGACGCCATGGCCACCGAGAAGCTGGCCGAAGGCATTCGCGCTTTTTGTGCCGACGCAGTGCGGCTGGATCAGTTGCTGCTGGCCGCCTGAGCCGCCCTATCCGTGGAGCCCCTGATGACCCGAACCCGTTGTGACCGCACGCCCGCCTGGGCGGCGCTTCAGACTGAATTCTTGGCCCGTGGCTGCGCCATGGATCTGCGCAACGCCTTTGCCGCTGACGCCAACCGCTTTGAGCGCTTCAGCCTGAGTGCGCCGCATGTGTTCGCCGACCTGTCCAAAAACCTGATCGATGACCGTAGCCAGGCCATGCTGCTGGACCTGGCGCGCCAATCTGGCGTGGCGGCGCACCGCGACGCCATGTTTACAGGCCAGGCCATCAATGCCACCGAGCAGCGCCAGGTACTCCACACTTTATTGAGAAATCCGGCCCCAGCCCTTGCTGCATATGGGGTAGTAGCTCCTGAAAATGTAGCAAATGAACTGTCCCAGGTGCATGCCACGCTGGACGCGATGCTGGCTTACGCCGAGGCTGTTCGTGCTGACCCGGGCATCACCGATGTGGTCAATATCGGCATTGGCGGCTCGGACCTAGGGCCGCAGATGGCGGTGCTGGCGCTGGGTGCCTTTGCCGCCCCGGGCCGGCGACTGCACTTTGTGTCGAATGTGGACGGCCATGAACTGGACGCTGTGCTGAAACAGGTGCGGCCTGAGCACACGCTGTTCCTGATCGCCAGCAAGACCTTCACCACCATCGAGACCATGACCAACGCCGCCTCGGCCAAGGCCTGGTTTGAGGCGCAGGGTGGTACCGACATTGCGCGTCACTTTGCCGCGCTGACCACCAATGTGGCGGCCGCGCGCGCTTTTGGTATTGCCACCACCTTTGGCTTTTGGGACTGGGTGGGTGGGCGTTACTCACTGTGGTCGGCCATTGGCTTGCCAGTGGCGATTGCCATTGGGGCATCGGGCTTTCGAGACTTTCTGGCCGGGGCCCACGCCATGGACCAGCATTTCCGCGAAGCGCAACTCGAGCACAACCTGCCGGTGCGCCTGGCCCTGATCGACATTTGGTACCGAAATTTTCATGGTTTCAGCAGCCGCAGCATCGCGCCCTACCACAGCGCCCTGCGCCGGTTGCCGGCCTATTTGCAGCAGTTGGAGATGGAGAGCAACGGCAAGCGTGTGGACATGGAGGGCCAGGCGCTGCCCTATGCCACCTCGCCAGTGCTGTGGGGTGAGCCCGGCACCAACGGCCAGCACGCTTATTTTCAGATGCTGCACCAGGGGACCGACGTGGTGCCGGTGGAGTTTGTGGCGGTCAAGCGGGCAAGGCATGAGCTACCTGGCCACCAGCCGCTGCTGCTGGCCAATGCAGTGGCACAGGCTCAGGCGCTGATGCTGGGCAAGACCGATGCGGGCGGCCACAAACACTTCACCGGCAACCGGCCCAGCACTTTCTTGCTGCTAGATGAGCTGACACCGGCCAGCCTGGGCGCGCTCATTGCGTTGCAGGAGCACCGGGTGTTTGTCAGCGGCAGCCTGTGGGGCATCAACAGCTTTGACCAGTGGGGGGTGGAACTTGGCAAAGTACTGGCGCGCGATATTGAGGCCCGCCTGGCATCGGGTGATGAGGCTGGCCTGGACGGTTCCACCGCCGGGCTGCTGCGCCGCTTGCGTGCCCCGTGATCTGCCGGTTGTGACTGACCATGCTCACGACGATGCCGTGAGCACCATCAAGCAGGGGTAGCCTGACTAGGCGGGGGAGGGCATCAAGGCCATGAAGTAAGGCGTTGCAGGTCACGGACTTTGCTGCTAAAGTGACATGTCACAACGTAAAGGGCGCCGTCATGGTGGCAACGATCAACGAACGAGCCGCCAAGCGGCGGAAGGCTTTGCGGGCTGCCGGCCTAAGGCCGGTTCAAATCTGGGTACCCGATACCCGCTTGCCGCATTTTTCGGCAGAGTGCCAACGTCAGTCCGAGCTGGCGTCTGATGCCGACCTTGCCGATGCAGAACTGATGCAGTACCTGGACGAGTCCCTGGCCGACGTTGATGGCTAGATTGCATGAACAGAGGCGACTTCGTGACCGTTGCGATGCCTGGTGACTTTGGCAAGCCGAGGCCCGCCTTGGTGATCCAGTCTGACCTGTTTCCAGCGCATGGCACGGTGACGGTGTTGCTGGTGTCGAGTCTTTTGATTGAGGCACCCCTGATCCGGGTCAGTGTTGCACCCGACGAAGGCAATGGCCTCAAAAAGCCATCGCAGGTGATGGTGGACAAGGCCATGACCGTCAAACGCGAACGACTTGGCCCTGTCTTTGGCGTGGCCGGTGCCGCCGCGATGCTCGAGGTCGAGCGCAGCCTGGCGGTGTTTCTGGGCATCGCCAAATAGCAGCCCGCAAGTCACTGTAAAGCCGGTTCGGCCAGGCAGCACCATAAAAAAAGCCCCGCAGACTTGACGCCTGCAGGGCTTTTTTGGGGGTAAGGCAGATTACATGCCCATGTCGCCCATGCCGCCCATGCCACCCATGCCGCCGCCCATACCGCCACCCATGCCGCCGCCGGCTGGTTCGTCCTTCGGTGCCTCAGCCACCATGCATTCGGTGGTGAGCATCAGGGACGAGACCGACGCTGCGTTTTGCAGTGCGGTGCGGGTCACTTTGGTTGGGTCCAGGATACCCATTTCGATCATGTCGCCATAGGTGTCGTTGGCGGCGTTGAAGCCGTAGTTGCCCGCACCAGCCAACACCGCGTTGACCACCACCGAGGCTTCGCCGCCGGCGTTGTACACGATCTCGCGCAGGGGAGCCTCAATGGCGCGCATCACCAGTTTGATGCCAGCGTCTTGGTCGGCGTTGTCGCCCTTGACGGTGCCAGCCGCTTGCTTGGCGCGCAGCAGAGCCACGCCGCCGCCAGCCACGATACCTTCTTCCACTGCAGCGCGGGTCGCGTGCAGGGCGTCTTCGACGCGGGCTTTCTTTTCCTTCATTTCGACTTCGGTGGCAGCGCCAACCTTGATCACGGCAACACCGCCGGCCAACTTGGCCACGCGCTCTTGCAGTTTTTCACGGTCGTAGTCGCTGGTGGCTTCTTCGATCTGAACGCGCACTTGCTTGACGCGGGCTTCGATGTCAGCTGCGGCACCGGCGCCGTCGATGATGATAGTGTTTTCTTTGCCCACTTCGACGCGCTTGGCGGAACCGAGGTCAGCCAGGGTCACTTTTTCAAGCGTCAGGCCGACTTCTTCGGCGATGACCTTGCCACCGGTCAGGATGGCGATGTCTTCCAGCATGGCCTTGCGACGGTCGCCAAAGCCAGGGGCCTTAACAGCCACAACCTTCAGGATGCCGCGAATGGTGTTGACCACCAGCGTGGCCAGGGCCTCGCCTTCGACGTCTTCCGAGATGATCAGCAGCGGACGGCCGGACTTAGCCACTTGCTCCAGCGTGGGCAGCAGGTCACGGATGTTGCTGATTTTCTTGTCGTACAGCAGCACAAACGGGTTGTCGAGCAGGGCTGCCTGCTTTTCAGGGTTGTTGATGAAGTAGGGCGACAGGTAGCCGCGGTCAAACTGCATGCCTTCGACGACGTCGAGCTCGCTGTCGAGTGATTTGCCGTCTTCAACAGTGATCACGCCTTCTTTGCCAACCTTGTCCATCGCATCAGCGATGATCTTGCCAATAGCTTCGTCGCTGTTGGCAGAGATCGAACCGACTTGGGCGATTTCTTTGGAGGTGGTGGTGGGCTTGGAAGCCTTCTTGAGCTGCTCGACCAGAGCCGTGACGGCTTTGTCGATACCGCGCTTGAGGTCCATCGGGTTCATGCCGGCGGCCACGTACTTCATGCCTTCGCGCACGATGGCCTGAGCCAGCACGGTGGCGGTGGTGGTGCCGTCGCCAGCGATGTCAGAGGTCTTGGAAGCGACTTCCTTGACCATCTGGGCGCCCATGTTCTGCAACTTGTCTTTGAGTTCGATTTCTTTGGCCACGGACACACCGTCCTTGGTGACCGTGGGGGCGCCGAACGAGCGCTCCAAAACCACATTGCGACCCTTGGGGCCCAGTGTGACCTTGACGGCGTTGGCGAGAATGTTCACGCCTTCGACCATGCGGTGACGTGCTTCGCCACCAAAAATTACTTCTTTAGCTGCCATGTTGATATCTCCAGAATTCGTTGGTTAATTACTTTTCGACCACAGCAAACAGGTCATCTTCTTTCATGACCAGCAGCTCGTCGCCGTCGACCTTGACAGTCTGGCCGCTGTATTTGCCGAACAGCACGCGGTCACCGACCTTGACGGCCATGGGGCTGATGTCGCCCTTGTCGTTCTTCTTGCCAGGGCCTACGGCCAGCACTTCGCCTTGATCGGGCTTTTCAGCGGCGCTGTCAGGGATGACGATGCCGGAGGCGGTTTTGGTTTCGTTCTCGACACGTTTGACGATCACGCGATCGTGCAGGGGGCGAAGTTTCATGAAAGCTCCTAGAGTTATTGAAACAGGGGTTGAAAATCACAAGCGTCAACCAGAATAAGTTGGCGCTCATTAACTTGAGGTGCTGGTGCTAGCGCAATATTGCTAGCACTCAATGCCTACGAGTGCTAATGATACGGGCATTTCGCTGCTTTTCAAGGCCGGGGCGTTAAAAACCGGTGCAAACAGGCGGTTCCGGCCTCGCTTGATTTTGAATGTGTCTTGGCTGAGAGGACTGTTTTAGTGCTCTGCATGAACTGCGAAACATCACTCCACATGGGCATAGCAACGCTGGCTATACTAATTTCCAATATTTGGGCGAGCTGACCGTGACCTGTTCCCCCAGATGCATGTGAATGATTTAGGGCCATGCTGATTGTGTCAAGGAGCTGCTCCATGCCGATGAATCGCCGAATCCTGTTGGCCACTGCGTCCGCCTGGGCCGTGGATGCCGCCCTGGGGCAGACCCCGCATCACCACCCTGAGTTGCCGGTGCTTGCCCCGGCGGCCGAGCTCTATTCGCGACTCCAGGGTGGCCAACCACACCACTTGACGGCGGATCAAACGGCCCAGCGTTCTTTTGACAGTACTGCTCCCAAAGGGCCAGTGGGTCGTTGGGTGTCCAAGGCGGCTTTGCCGATTCCCCGCAGCGAAATGGCTTGGGCCACTGAGTGGGCAGGTCGCTTGCACATCATTGGCGGTTACGGTGAAGGCCGTGTGGATCGGGGCTATCACCATGTGTACAACCCTGCGACCGATGTGTGGCACAACGCCGCCGCCTTGCCGCGTGGCGCCAACCATGTGGCGGTGGTCACTCTGAACGGTCGAATCTACGCTTTTGGGGGCTTTACTGAGCAAAATCGCAATCCGGATGCCAATGCTTATGTGTATGACGTGGGCCGTGACCAGTGGCAAACCATTGCACCGATGCCCAGACCCAGAGGCGCTGCCGCTGCCGTAGCCCTGAACGGCAAGGTGCACCTGGTTGGCGGGGCGTCATCGCCCACCGAAGAACGTGCCAGTGTGGGCTGGCACGAAGTCTATGACCCGCAGACCGACAGTTGGAGCCGTCGCAAAGCCATGCCCGGTGCCCGTGATCACGTGGGCTGTTTGGCCTACCAAAACCGTATCCATGTGGTGGGCGGTCGCTTCAACACTTTCGAGTACAACACCGCCCTGCACCACGCATACCTGCCCGAGCGCGACACTTGGGAGCTGCGCGCCCCCTTGCCGACGGCCAGGTCTGGACACGGCATGGTGGTGTACCGAGACCGGTTTTTTGCCATGGGCGGTGAGGGCGGCATCATCAACCAACCCGGGCAGCAAACGGTGTTTGGCCAAATGGAAAGCTACGACCCGAAAACCGACACCTGGTTATCGCATGGCGCCATGCCAACACCCCGACATGCGGTCGGCGCCGTGGCCATAGGCGACTGGATTTACGTGGCAGGCGGGGGCGCCGTGTTGGGCGGCAGTGTGCAATCGGCCGTGCATGAGGCATTCAGCCTGTCCCTGTAGTGCTTTCCTTCGACGACTCTCCTGAGGCAAGCGCACTCCCCAAGCAGGCGACAGAAATGCCTGCGATGCCAACCCACTGAAGACCGTTGAGGTGCTCCCCAAGAATCAACCAAGCCGCCATCGCGCTGACAGCGGGTGAGGCGCTCATCAGCACGCCAAACACATGGCGCGGCAGATGCTTCAAGGCAAACATATCCAGTAAAAACGGCATCGCACTGGACAACAAGGCAACCAGAAGTCCAAACAGAAACACGTCGGGTGTTAGCAGCTTCATGCCAGCATGGGCCATACCCAGCGGCACCACCATCAAGGCAGCCATGCTCATGCCCAATGCCACGCCGCGCCCGCCCAGCGGGGCTGTTTTTTTGCCGACGATCACATACAGCCCCCAGAACAAGCCAGCGAGCACCGCATAGCCGACGCCCCGCAGGTCCAGTGGTGCGTTCAGCGTTCCAAACGGCAGCAGCGCGACGCCAACCAGCGCACAGAAAACCCAAATGACATCCAGGCGCCGGCGCGATGTGATCAAGGCCACACCCAGTGGCCCAAGCACCTCGATCGAAATGGCAATGCCGACAGGTATGTAGTCAAAGGCACGGTAGATCAGCAGGTTCATCATCGCCATAACCATGCCGTAGCCGAGCAGGGCCAAACTGTTTGACCTGGTTAAGCGAAGCGACCATGGCCGCAGCCAAATCAGCAAAATCAGCGCGGCTATCCCGAGGCGCAAGGCCGCAACGCCCTCAGGACCTACCTGCGGGAAAAGTGTTTTTGCGAAAGCCGCGCCGACTTGCACTGACACCAGCGAGATCATGGTCGCTGCGAGCGGGTAGTGAGATGCGATCGTCATGAGGGCCCCAAGTTAATTCGCTTGTCCGGGCCGTTGGATGGGCTGTGGTTTATCCCGCAAAAGTGGTCTCGGGCAAGCCCCGCACCCCCGGAATACGGATTGCGAACAGCGCACCCGAAAGCGGCGCCGCTGCCAAGGCCTCTTCATTCAGGCGCACTGAGGCGCTGGTGATGTACAAGGTGTCAAGATTGGGGCCACCAAAACAGCAGCTGGTGGGCCGGGGAACCGGCATCTTGATACGCAACAGTTCTTCGCCCTGGGGTGAAAAGCGGGACACCCGCCAGGCATCCCAAACCGCCACCCAGAGGCATCCTGATTCGTCCACTGTTAGGCCATCGGGTGTACCGTCGTTCGCAGCCAGCGTGATGAAGGGTTGCCGGTTGCTGATGTTGCCCGCCAGCAGGTCAAAGTCGTAACGGTAGATCGTGCGCCTGGGGGAATCGGTAAAGTACATGTGCTTGTTGTCCGGGCTCCAGCCCAGGCCATTGGCAACGGTGAAGCCAGAGTCCATCTTGCGCCAGCTGCCGTCCGGATCAACTCGAAACAAGTTGCCCCGGTTGGCAGCGGTACCCATGTCCAAGGTGCCGATCCACAAACGCCCCATGCGGTCGCACTTGCCGTCGTTGTAGCGGTTGCCTGGGCGGTCAGACTCCGGGTGGCAAAATGGTCTCAGGGTTTTGTTCGTCAGATCAAGCGTCATCAGGCCGCCCGGCGTGGCGACCAGTAGACCGCCAGTGGCCTTGGGGATGGCGGCACTGACCATCGAACCTATCTTGCTCTCTGCGTCGACGCCGCGAACGGTGTCAAAGCAGTGCACCGACGGCGTCAGGATATCGACCCAGTAGAGCAGGCCATCACGTGGCGACCAAGTTGGGCCTTCTCCCAGCAGGGAGCGGGTTTGGGCAACGCAGCGCACATCAAAGTCCACCTCGGGCCCTGGCACCTTTCTGGGCTGAATGGACATCAGTTGCCCGCCAGCATTGTGTGAGATGGTGCGGGCCGCACCGATCAGGGTAGAAGATAGCGCGTGGGCACGAGCCGCATTGATGCGGTCGGCCGTGGCATTGATGGCCACGGCGCCAATCGGACGCCCTTCAATGTCAAAGATAGGTGCTGCCACCGCCACCGTGCCGGTTTCATGTTCGTCGAGTTCGATGGCATAGCCACGGGCCCGGGTCAGGTCCAGCTCACGCCGCAGATCGGCCAGGCTGGCCAAGGTGGCAGAGCTGTAGCTGGTCAGGTTGAGGCCCGCCAGAAGATCCAGTTGACGTGCCGGTTCGAGGTAGGCCACGATCACTTTGCCGAGTGCGGTGGCGTGTACCGGCAGTTTCATGCCTACCTTAGATCCGGATTGCACATCACGCCCAGCGTCTTCCACTGCAATCAAGACCACCCTGCTGGCATCCAGCACGGCAAGATGGACGGTTTCACGCACGGTGTTGCGTAGCCGCACCAGCTCATCCTGGGCTGCAAGCCGCAGGTCGAAGTCACCCCAGACTTCATGCGCCAGCTCCAGCAGGCGCAGCCCCAGCCTGTAAGTTTTGGTGAACGGGTCGTGACGCAGCAGGCCCTCGCGGGTCAGTGTCGCCAGGATCCGGTGCAGGGTGGCCTTGGGCAGTGAGCCGGCGCGCAGCAGTTCGGTAAAGGTCATCGGTGCCGGCGCAGAGGACACGATATTGAGCAGGTGCATGGCCTTTTCCAGCACGCCTGCCCCGGCTACGACGGGAGATTCGTCGGCGGGCACTTCGGCTGGGTTGGTCGACATGACAAAAAGGTTTTCTTGGAATATTGAACCTGGTCTCATTCATCGAAACCAGTGTCTGGCAGTGCCTTAGCGGACCACCCTTGAATTTACAAGGCAAATCTGAGATTGAGCCTAGATTTTAGCTAGGGTATGTACCAATAGATGGAACAGTTTTGTTAAAGCAAAATCCACGAACGTTATTTGTTCCACTCAATGAAACTTTTAAGGACAATCATGATCACGCGCAGACATTTCAGCAGTGCCATCGCCGCGACAGGTCTCCTGGGGCTCTCTTCCGTGCGGGCTCAGGGCAAGAGCCTCACCTATGTGGGCTGGTCGCAGGATGAGGCGGCGAGCAAGCCCACCCTGACCGCCATGTTTGACAGCTATCGCAAGGCGAATGCGGATCCCAAGCTGGAGGTGATTGGCTTTCCCTGGGGTCAGATGCAGCAAAACGTTCTGCTGCGGCTGCGTTCCGGGCAAGCGCTCGACGTGGTCCAACTGGCCGAACGTTGGTTGCCTCAGTTTGCCAGCACTGGCAAACTGGCCGACATGCATGAGGTCTATGGCAAAGGCCAACTCGAAAAGCTCATCAGTCCTGGCGTGTTGAAGCTGGGAGACTACCGCGGCCGCCAAGCGGGCTTGCCCTGGACGGCGGGCTCAATCGGCATGGTGGCCAATACCAAGGTGCTCAAGGATGCCGGTGTGGCCGCCGTGCCAAAAACGGTCGATGCGTTTATCGAGTCCCTCAAGGCCATCAAGAAGTCGCAGCCGCAGAGTGTGCCTTATGCCATGACCACCAAGAACAACAACTCGCTGAGCCCCGACTTCCAAGTCTGGCTATGGACCTTTGGGGGGCAGCTATTTGACGACAAGGGCAAGGTGGTGGTGAACAGCCCGGCGGCAGTACGCGCTCTGTCGTTCATGGCTGACCTGGTCAAGGATGGTCTGGCCGCCAAGGACATTGATCGCCCGGATGCGCGCCGCATGTACGGCCAGAACCAAACCGGTTTTTACCAGGATGCGCCGCTGGCGCGAGGCTTTGCCCGCAATAACTCGGGCAAGGGCGCCGATTTCGATGCCTTTGTGCAGGCCATGGCGGTGCCTGTACTGAAAAATGGCGACACACCCCAGTCGTTTGCCTGGGGTCACCTGATCACCATGTTCACAGACGGCAAAACTGCGCCAAACGGACAGTCACCGCAGGCGAAATTGGCCAGCCACCTGGCACTGAGCGACGCTAATCAGCTGCAGTATTTCAAGGAGCAGGGCCTGTTCCCGGTGACCTTGACCGCACTGGCGCAGCTGGCCAGCGACCCTTATGTCACGGCCTGGACCCAGGCATCGCGTTATGCGGAACGTGACGAGGTGTCGCAGTGGACCACTTCAGCCGAACCCGTCAACATTGTTGGCGAAGAGGTGCAGGGTGCTTTGCTGGGCCAGAAGACGGCGCAGGCGGCGATTGAGAGCATGGGCAAGCGGCTGGAAGCCAAGATGGCCGAATTGGCCAAGAGCTGAGCCACGCATCGCCCGTGCCTGTGACGCCGCGCCGATGACGAAGCCCTCGCCAGCGGCCAGACGTTCCGGGCTGAAAGCGCAGGAGCGGCGCACGGGCTTCTTGCTGCTATTGCCCGCTTTGGTGGCCTTCGCAGCGATCATTCTGGTGCCGTTCCTGCAGTCGCTGCGGCTCTCGCTGTATAAGTACACCATCGAGATGGAGAGCCCGGCTTTTGTGGGCCTGGCGAATTTTTACAAGCTGCTGGCTGATCCGGGCATGGCCACGGTCTGGCTCAACACCCTGGTGTTCGTGGTGTTGACTACGGGCCTGACCTTCATCCTGGGCTTGGGCTGGGCGCTGATGATGAACCAGTCGTTTGCCGGGCGTGGCTTTGTCAGAGCGGCCTCGCTATTGCCCTGGGTGCTGCCGACCACCGTCACCGCCTTTCTCGCAGCCTGGATCTTCAACGGCCAGTACGGCGTGCTCAATGCCATGCTACTGCAGTCTGGGGTGATTCGCGAACCCATCACCTGGCTGGCCGAGGAAAAAGGTGCCATGGCCGCAGTGATCCTCACCAAGGCCTGGCTCTCGGTGCCGCTGTTCATGGCCTTCTTTCTGGCAGGGCTACAGGGCGTATCACAAGACCAGATCGATGCAGCGCGCGTGGACGGCTGCGAGAACCTGGGCGTGCTGGCCTACGTGGTGCTGCCGCACATGGCGCCCACCATGATCATCGTCACCATCCTGGGCGCCATGGGTAACCTGCAAGCCTTTGACGTGATCTATGCGCTGACCCAGGGCGGCCCCATCAAGGCCACCACCATGCTGTCGGTCGAGGTCTATAAGCAGGCCTTCCAGAACTGGGATATGGGCACAGCCTGCGCGGTGGGTGTGGTGTGGTTCGTCACCATCGCTATCCCCACAGTGTTCTACCTGCGCATTCTCTTCAAGCGAGAGGCCTGAGCATGCTGCAACTGCTCACCTGGCGTGCGCGCCTTCTTTTCTGGGGCGCTTTCTTGCTGCTGGCGGCCTTCCTGTTCCTGCCGCTGTTTTGGATGGGGGTCACCTCGATCAAGCCTGAGAACGAGGTCTTCGTGCGCCTGCCCACGCTGTTCCCCAAGGCTGCCACCTGGGTCAACTACACCAACCTGTTCAGCCGAAGCGACATGGTCGATCAGTTGCGCAACAGCCTGATCACCGCCGGTGGCGGGGCGCTGCTCACGGTGGTGCTGGCCACTTATGCCGCCTACAGCTTCGCCAAGTTCCGCTACCGGGGGCGCAAGCCGCTGATGTTCCTGATGTTGTCGGCCCAGATGTTCCCGTTCACCATGATGTTGATCAGCCTGTACCCGCTGCTGCAGTGGGCCGGCTTGCTCAACACGCATTTGGGCCTGATCATTGCCTACATCATCCTGGCCCTGCCCAGCGGTACCTACATGCTATACAGCTACTTCGTCAACATTCCCACTGAAATCATCGAGGCGGCGCGCGCCGACGGGGCGGGTGAGTTGTTCATCCTGCACCGCATCGTGCTGCCCCTGGCCATGCCGGCCCTGGTGACTGTGGGCCTGTACTCCTTCATGTGGGCCTGGAACGACCTGCTGTTCTCGCTCACATTGATCACCAAGCCTGAACTGCGCACGGTGGGTCCGGGCCTGCTGCTCAACTACATTGGCGAGAGCAAGAACGACTGGGGCGGCGCCATGGCGGCGTCCATCGTGAGCTCCTTGCCTGTGGTGATCGGCTTCGCCTTTCTGCAACGCTTCTTCATACAGGGCCTGACCGCAGGAGCCGTCAAATCATGAGACTGCAGGACAAGGTATGCATTGTCACTGGCGCCGGCCGCGGCATCGGTGAATCCATTGCCATGCACTTCGTGGCGCAGGGTGGTCAAGTGGTCGCGCTCGAGCGCGATGCTGCCTCTGCCCAGTCGCTGCAAACAGCCCTTCCTGCCGCCTGGGTGGAGCAGATGGACGTGTCTGACCGCTCCGGCATGCAGGACCTGGTGACACGCGTGGTTGAGCGCTTCGGGCGGGTCGATGTGCTGGTCAACAATGCCGTGGCCTACACCGAACGCCCGGCGCACAGTTGCACCGACGAGGAGTGGGAAGACACCATTGACTCTGCGCTCTCCTCGGTGTTTCGCGCCTGCCGCGCGGTGCTCGCGCCCATGATGCGCGCGCGCAGCGGCAGCATTGTGAACCTGGCCTCGGTGAACCAGATTGTGGCCAACCCCAACCTGGCGGCCTACACGGCGGCCAAGGGCGGCATCCACGCCCTGACCAAGCAGCTTGCCGTCGAGTACGGCCCCTACGGCATCCGCTGCAATGCGATCTCACCCGGCCTGATCATGACCGCCCGCACACTGGCGGGTCGCTCCCCGGCGGACCTGCGGCTGGACACCGAAGCCTACCCAATCGGCCGCGTTGGCAAACCCGAAGATGTGGCCCTGGCTGCGGTCTACCTGGCCAGCGATGAGTCTGGATTCGTGACCGGCGTGGACTTGCCGGTGGACGGCGGCTCCACCTCCCTGGCCGCCGGTGCCCTGATCTCTCCCAAAATCCGCTCTTGGTGGGGCAGAAAACCTGTGCAACTCAGTGAATGAAACTCCCATGACCTCTTCATCCGCTCCCCTGATCGCCGGCGTTTATCCGGTGCTGCCCACACCTTTTGACGCTGCAGGCGGGCCTGATGCCTTGGGGCTGCGAACCCTGGTGCGCTACCTGATCCGATGCGGAGTCGACGGAATGACCTTTCCCGGCGTGGCCAGCGAGGTGGCCACACTCAGCGAAGCCGAGCGTGCCTCGCTGATGGGCGAGGTGTTTGCCGAAGCGGCTGGCCGAGTGCCCGTGGTGGCCGGCGTGAGCAGCACCGATGTGGCGCTCACGATGCGTTTGGCCAAGTTGGCGGCCGGGCAGGGCGCGGCTGCGCTGATGGTCGCGGCTCCGGCCAACCTGAAGACCGTGGCCGAGCAGATCGGCTACTTCCAGGCCATTGCAGCAGCCGTGCCCGGAACGCCGATCATGCTGCAGAACGTACCCCCACCAGCTGGCGCGGGCCTTGACCCGGCTGTGCTGCTGGAGATTCTTGCCGCCGTGCCGGCCATCAAGTACGTGAAGGAAGAGGCTTTGCCCAGCGGGCAGCGCCTGACCAAGGTGCTGTCCCGCGCGCCGGCTTCGCTGCGGGGTGTGCTGGGCGGCGCAGGGGGGCGTTACATCACCGACGAGCTCCGTCGCGGCGCCTGTGGCACCATGCCGGCCATTGAACTGGCGGAGGTGCATGTGCTGCTGTACGCGGCCCATCGGCGTGGCGACTCGGACGCGGTGCGCCAACTGTTTACGCGCATGCTCCCCGTGCTCAACATTCAGGCCGTGTTCCGCTGGTCGCTGACCAAGTATGTGTTGCAGCAGCGCGGTCTGATCCGACACGCCGGCCAACGCACCGCCGGCCCGCTGCTCGACGCGCTGGACCAGCAGGATGTGGACGCCTTCATGGGCGACCTGGCAGACCTGCTCCTGCCTGAGTCCGTCCTGGCCGGGCTGCACCCGCCGCAGGGGAGTGACCATGGCACGGCTTGAGCTGCGCCAGGTTCGCAAGACCTTCGGTGACGCCACGGTCATTCACGGGCTCGACCTGGACGTCGCCCATGGCGAGTTCTGTGTCTTCGTCGGCCCGTCGGGCTGCGGTAAGTCCACCCTGCTTCGCATGATTGCCGGTCTGGAAGAGTGCACCGACGGCCAGGTGCTGTTCGATGGCGCCGATGTCACCAACCACCAGCCGGCCAAGCGCGGCATTGCGATGGTGTTCCAGTCTTACGCGCTGTACCCGCATATGACGGTGGCGACCAACATGGGCTTCGGTCTGAAGATTGCCAAGGTGGCGCAGAGCGAGATCGCCGCCAAGGTGGCCGCTGCCGCCAAGACACTGCAGATCGAGCACCTGCTGCAGCGCCGGCCCAAGGACCTCTCGGGCGGCCAGCGTCAGCGGGTGGCGATCGGGCGCGCGATTGTGCGTGAGCCACGCATGTTCCTGTTTGATGAACCGCTGTCCAACCTGGATGCTGCGCTACGCGTGGAGATGCGCGTGGAGTTGGCCAAGATCAAGGCGCAGCTCAATACGACGGTCATTTATGTCACCCACGACCAGGTCGAGGCCATGACCCTGGCCGACAAGATCGTCGTGTTGCGCGAGGGGCGCGTGGAGCAGGTTGGCCGCCCATTGGACCTCTATGCCCGTCCAGCCAACCAGTTTGTGGCCGGCTTCATCGGCAGCCCGAAGATGAATTTTCTGCCGGTGCAGGCGGTGGCCTCCGGCGGCGCCTTGCTGCGAGTGGCCTTAGCGGATGGTACTCAGTTGCAGTGTGCCTCTAGCGAGGTGGTGGCGCCTGGAACTGCGCTGACCTTCGGGGTTCGGCCCGAGCACCTTCAGGTGGTGCCGGTTGCCGACGCCGTGCTGCGCGCCGAGGTGCTGGTGGCCGAGCGCCTGGGTGGCGAAACCTACTTCCATTTGCGCCTGGCAGGGCAAAGCGCAATCGCACGCGTCACCGGGGATTCTCGCGTGGCAGTTGGCGACGCAGTGGGCCTGGCCTTCGACCCGGCGCTGGCCCATGCCTTTGTGCCCGACGGCCGCCGGCTCGGCTGAACCATTATTTGCTTTTAACGATCCCGCTGATAACCACAACTTTCCATGCCAACCTTTCCCCTGATCCGTAGCGTCGAGTCCTTCATCATCTCCATCCCCCGCGATGTGCCCTACCTGGGTCCGCTCGGGCCCGGAGAGCGCATCAATGAGCGTGGCTACCTGGTCCGCCAGGGCAACCGTTCCATCTACCCTGCGTCCGACATGTCGGTTCTGGTGAAGGTTACGGCCGACGATGGCACCGTGGGCTGGGGCGAGACCTACGGCATCGTGGCGCCTGACGCGGTCACCAGCATCATCGATGACGTGCTGGGCCCGGTCATCATCGGCCGCGATCCCCGCGACGCCATGGTGATCCAGGAGGACCTGTACGACCTGATGCGTGTGCGCGGATTCTTTGGCGGCTACTACGTCGATTCGATCGCCGGCGTTGACATCGCGGTGTGGGATCTGTTTGGCAAGCTGCTCGGCCAGCCGCTGGTCAAGCTGCTCGGTGGCCAGCGCATGGCCAGCATCCCGGCCTATGTGTCGGGCCTGCCGCGCGCCACGCTGGCGCAAAGGGTGGAGCTGGCCCATGAATTCCGCGCCCGCGGTTTCGACGCCTTCAAGTACGCGGCGGCCGTGTCGCAGGAGGGCATCGTCAACGAGATGCGCGCACTGCGCGAGGCGCTGGGGCCGGACGTGAAATTGATGGTCGACCTGCACTGGAAGTTCACGGCGCAAGAGGCGATCCAGCTGATCGACCAGCTCACACCCTGGAAGCCCTATTTTGTCGAGGCGCCCTGCCAACCCGAGGACATCGAGGGTCAGGCCCAGGTCGGCGCGGCCATCCGTGTGCCTCTGGCTCTTGGCGAGGAATGGCGCACCGTGTACGAGGTGCGCCCGCGCATGGAGCTCCGCGCCATGTCCATTCTGCAGCCCGAGATGGGCCATACCGGGGTGAGCCAGTTCATGCAGATCGCCCGCATGGCCAATGCCTTCCACGTCAAGGTGATTCCCCATGCCAGCATCGGCATCGGCATCTTCCAGGCGGCCAGCCTGCATGCCGCAGCCGCATTGCCCAACTGTCCCATGCATGAGTACCAGCACTCTGTGTTTGACCGCAACCTGCGCTTCGTGACGACCACCATGCGCTGCGAGGGCGGCGTATTCCACCTGCCCGAGGGGCCTGGCCTGGGCGCCGAGCCCAGCGAGGAGGTTTGGCAGTACCTGCGTGCCAAGGGGAGTGCACGATGAGCCAGTTTTCCGGCGTTTACCCGATCCTGTACGCCTTCTACGACCAGGCTGGCCGCCTCGACGACGGCCTGATGCGCCTGCAGGTGGACAAGTGCATCGCCGCCGGCGCCCATGGGATCGCGGTGCTGGGCCTGGTGACCGAGGTGCAAAAGCTCGACGTGAACGAACGGCGGCACCTTGTGGAGGTGGTGGGCCGGGCCATCGACGGTCGCGTGCCCTATGCGGTGACGGTGGGCGAGCAATCGGTGCATGGCCAGATCGAGTTTGCGCGCATGGCGCAGGGGGAGGGCGCCTCCTGGGTGATCCTGCAACCGCCGTCCGTCAAGGGTTACCCGGAGGCGGAATACGTGCGTTTTCTCGGCGCCGTGGCCGACGGTCTCGACCTGCCCGTTGCCGTGCAGAACAACCCCGTCAACATGGACGTGTCACTGTCCAATGCCAGCCTGCTGCGCCTGCGCGATGAACACCCCAACATCACCATGCTCAAGGGCGAGGGCTCGGCAGTTGGCGTGGCCGAACTGGTCAAGGCCGCGGCAGGCCGCTACGCGGTATTCGCTGGGCATGGCGGCAAGGAATACATCAGCAATATGCTCTCAGGTTGCGTGGGCCTGATCCCGGCTCCTGACGCGCTGGACCACCAGCTTGTCTTGCATCGGCTGCTGGTGGAAGGCCGCCAGGCTGAGGCCGAGGCGCTGCATGCGCAGTTGCTGCCGCTGGTGTTGTTCATGACAAACTCGATCCCCGGTCTGCTGTGCTATGGCAAACGCCTGTTTGCCGAGCGCATCGGCATCAAGACAATCTATGCCCGCGCGCCGGAAATCACCCCGACGGCGTTTGGGCTGGAAGAAGTGCGACGAATGACACGGGGTTGGGCACCGCTTTGACATGCGGTCTGGCGTTACTTTTATTTCTTTTGTTACTTTAAGGAGCTTGATCATGGTTCGATTTCTGGTCTCCCTGGCGCGTGCCGCCGTCGTGCTGAGTCTGGGCCTGAGCGTAGCCGCGCAGGCGCAGGACGCCGCCAGCTACCCCAATAAGCCGATCCGGCTGATCGTCCCAGTACCGCCCGGCGGCGCGGCGGACGGTATGGCACGCCTGGTGGCTGACCACTTGCAGGCCAAGTGGGGCCAGCCGGTGTTGGTCGACAACAAGCCCGGTGCCGCATCGGCGATCGGCCTGGGACTGCTTTCCAAGGCACCCGCCGATGGCTACACCATCGGCATGGGCAACATCGCGGCCAACGCGATCAACCCGGCCCTGCAGCCGGCCAACTTTCCGTTCAACCCGGTCAAGGACTTCGCGGCCATCACGCTGATCGGCGTCACGCCGCTGATCCTGGTGGTCAATGCTGACAAAGTGCCGTCCAAGACCATCCCCGAGTTCATTGCCTACCTGAAGGCCAACCCCGGAAAAATTGCTTATGGTTCGTCGGGCACGGGCTCCTCGCTGCACATCGCCATGGAGCTGTTCATGCAAAAAACTGGTACTACCATGCTGCATGTCCCCTACAAGGGGTCTGCCCCCATGATGACCGACCTGTTGGGCGGCCAGGTGCTCGCGTCCATGGACGCGGCCACCACGTCCTGGCCCCAAGTTCAGGCGGGCAAATTGCGCGCATTGGGTGTAGCCGGCTCCGAGCGCGCCTTTTTTGCGCCTGATCTGCCCTTGGTGCGTGACATCGTGAGTGGTTTCGATGTCAAACCCTGGCACGGCCTGATGGCACCGGCAGGCACTCCGCCGGCCATCGTCAATAAGCTCTCCGAAGAGATTCAGGCCTTTTTGCGTACACCTGCCGCTCAGGCCAAACTGCAGGCTGCGGGCATTGTGCGGGTGGGCAATTCAGCCGCTGAGTTCCAAGCCTTCATGGCCAGTGAATTCGAGCTGTACAAAAAAATCATTCAGGAAGCCGGTATCAAAGCTGAATAGAAACGCTAACGCCATGAGCAACACCCCTCATCCTTTGCAGGTGGTCACGGCACGCCACTGGAAGGTGGCCATGCCCTTTGTCACCGCCCTGGAGTGGGGTTCAGGCAAACGCCCGGCGGCCACCCGCCTGATTGTTGAACTGACCTTGGCCAACGGCACGGTCGGCTATGGCGAGACCATTTGCCTGCTCGAGTTCATTGAGCCGGTGCTTGTGAACACCATCTTCCCGATCGCCCTGGCGCACCGCGCCAGTGACGTCGAGCGCTTCAGTCGGCACGTATTTGGTGCTGGCTATTACCACCATAAACGTGCGGCTGTCATGGCCATGGCTGCGGTCGAAATGGCAATGTGGGACGCTGTTGGCCGATCCAGCGGCCTGCCTCTGCACGCGCTGTGGGGTGGCGCCTACCGGCAACAGGTGGAAGTTGCCGCCTATTTGTTTGGCACTGATGCGCAGGCACTTCACCGTTCGGCTCAGCGTTTCATGGATCAGGGTTACCGCTCCTTCAAGGTCAAGATTGGTATGACAGCGGCCAGCGACCTCAGCAATGTGGAAGCCGTTCGTGGTGCCGTTGGCGATCTCCCCCTGAGAGCGGATGTGAACGGCGCTTGGACACCGGGTACTGCCCGGCGCATGCTGGACAAGCTCAAGGCTTTTGATCTGCAGTACATTGAACAGCCCTTGGAGCTCGATGACCTTCAGGGTCACGCTGAACTGCGGCGCATGCAGCCTATCCCGGTGGCGCTGGATGAGTCGGCTTACACGCTGGCCGATGTGGGCAATATCGTCCGTTCCTCAGCCGCCGATGTGATCTTGCTGGACCCGCACGAGATAGGCGGCCTGTGGCAAACCATCAAGGCGGCCGCGATCGCTGAATCGGTGGGCATTCCGGTGACCTTGCACAGTGGCGGGGAGCTGGGGTTCTCGCAGGCGGCCTATGTGCATCTTGCTGCGAGTATTCCGAACATGACGATAGCGATTGATTCGGAGCGCGCCTACCTGTCGGACGACGTGGTGATGGCCCAGCCGCCTTTGATCGATGGTTGCTTTGCGGTGCCTGAAGAACCGGGGCTGGGGGTGGCCCCCGACTTTGCCAAAATCGAGCGTTATAAGACCTCTTTGATCCAGGGTGCCTATCTGGATGCCAGCCGGCCCGGCTGGTTCTCCACCAAACCCGCTTATTGACGCCATATGGACCCATTGCTATGCCTGACGCACATCTGATCGCCCTGGACTGGGGCACCTCCAACCTGCGGGCCAGCCTGCTCGATGCCCATGGCCAAGCCCTTGAGACGCGCAGCGCCCCAGGCGGTGTGATGGCGGTGCAGGGCGGGCAATTTGCCCAGGCCTTGTTGGCGCTGTGCGCTGACTGGCTGGCGCAGACCACCTGCCCACTCATGGCCAGCGGCATGATCGGCAGCCGACAGGGCTGGCGTGAAGCGCCTTACCTGGACGCGCCGACCAGCCTGGCGCAGGCCGCTAGTCATCTCATCACGGTCGCTGTGCCTCTGCCCGATGTTGGGCCCGAGCGCCTGCTGCACATTGCGCCGGGCCTGCGCTGCCTTGACAGCGCCGGTGAGTTTGACGTGATGCGTGGCGAAGAGACCCAGATCTGGGGTGCCGACCTGCCAGCTCATAGCTGCTGTGTGCTGCCGGGCACCCACAGCAAGTGGGCCTGGCTGGGCGAGGGCGGCGCGATCCGCCACTTCAAGACCTTCATGACCGGCGAGCTGTACGGCTTGCTGACGCAGCACAGCATCCTGGGCCGTCTGATGGTGTTTGGCGCCGAGCCTGGCGCGCTGCAGCACGAGGCCTTTGCGGCCGGGGTTCGCCTGGGCCTGCGCGGCCACGCCGAGCTGCCGCACACCCTGTTTGCTGCGCGAACCGCCGGCCTGATGGGCCGGGTGACTCCTGAGGCCTTGCCAGACTTTTTGTCGGGCATCCTGCTCGGGGCTGAAGTCGGTGGCGCCACTGCCGGTGCTGAGCCGCTGCAACACGTTACCCTGATTGGCGAAGAGGCGCTGTGCCAGCGTTACGCACTGGCGCTGGCGCTCAATGGACTGGCCGTGAGCCGCGCCAGTGACGGCGCCACCACACGTGGCCAGTGGCTGCTGGCTGGCGCCGCCGGGCTGCTCGGGGCGGCCGCATGAACGCGCCCTTGACGCAATTACTGGCTAACCCGGTGGTGGCGATCCTGCGTGGCGTCACCCCCGACACTGTGCTGGGCGTGGCGCAGGTGCTGCTCGACGCCGGCTTTCGGGTGATCGAGGTGCCGCTGAACTCCCCCGCGCCGCTGGCCAGCATCGAAGCATTAGCGCGCGAGTTTGGCACCGAGCTGCTCGTGGGCGCTGGCACCGTGCTCAGCCCGGTTCAGGTGGATGCGGTGGTGGCTGCCGGTGTCGGATTGGTGCTCTCTCCCAATTGCCACCTGCCGGTGATCGCGCAAACCTTGCATCATGGCGTGCTGTCGATGCCGGGCGTGGCCACGCCCTCTGAGGCGTTTGCCGCGTTGGCGGCCGGCGCTCAGGCGCTCAAGCTGTTTCCGGCCGATGTGCTGGGCACGGCCAGCTTCAAGGGCTGGCGTGCGGTGTTACCCACGGGCACGCCGATGTTTGGCGTGGGTGGCATTGGCGCCGACAACCTGGCCAGCTTTCGCCTGGCGGGTGCCGCCGGGGTCGGTCTGGGCTCCTCGCTTTATGTGCCGGGTATCGGCTTGGACGAGCTGGCCCAGCGCGCCCGGCAGCTGCTGACGGCCTGGCAGATGGCGGCTTGAGCCGTGGATGCCTAAGGTGCCCGACGTTGGCGGGCGATGAAATCCGTCATGGCCTGAAAAAACTGCGCACGCGCCTCAGGCGTGGCGCCCAGTGACGCCCCCAGAGTCTGGCCGCTGCCCCAGGTGGCCCGTTGTTGAATCAAGGGGCCAAAATAGGCGTTGTGCGCCATGTTTTCAAAATAAGCGATCTCGATCGGCGCACTGCGGGCCTTGATGCTGTCTACCCAGGCCAGCGGGTTGGGCGTCATCTCACTCGGGCCACTGGTGTTGTTGCAGCGTTCGGCCGTACCGGGGGGCGCGAGTTCAAAACGGAGATTGAATCGGCAGGGGTCGCTGAGCAGCCAGCGCATCATCTTGGGGTCGGCCGTGCCAAAGTCATCGAGCCGGCCAAACGCCAGCAGCATTGGCACCCGGGTTTGGTCGGGTAGACCCAGGCCCACCGGTGTGATGCCTTCGGCAATCACGCCACGCACATGCCGCGGGTCGACCATGGCCGCCAGATTGGCCGCTACTGCAGCCCCATTGGATATTCCAAAAATGTAAATGTTTTGGGTGTCAATATTCTGGCGCTGTATCGCCCATTGGTAAGCTGCCCAGGCGGTACTGAGCAGCATGCGCTGGCGCGCCTCGTTGCTCACCTGGCGTGCCCAGAACAGTGAGCCGCGCCCGGTAAAGCGGTTCATTTCAAACGCGTCAAAGGTCAGGGTTGCCATGCCGTGCTCAAAAAAAGCCTGGTCCGAGGCCAGTACGTCCTTGATGCCACCACCGCCGTGCAAGCTGATCATCAGCGGTGGTCGGGCCACACCGGTCGGCAGGCGAAACCGTACCGATGCTTGACAGGGGTCGAAGCCAGCCAAAGTGCCCTGCACGGTATGGAGTCCCGGCCGCAGGGATTGCAACTGCGCCTGTCCCTGCTGCTCGGGCCGGCAGTCGGCAACGCCCAGCTGGGCATGTGCAGGCATCGCGCCCAGCAAAGCCAAGAGCAGGGTTCCGATGACAGAAAAAATAGTCATCACAGCATCTTATCCTGGGTGATATCGCTGGCGTTTAGCTGGTGTAGGGCCACGCGTTCATGCCAGGCCCGACAATAGCGAGTTCTCCATCACCTGTCTGCTCCATGCTCTACGCCCTGCTCAAAACCCTGCATCTGTTGTGCGTCATCCTTTGGGTGGGCGGCATGGTGTTTGCCCATTTCTTTTTGCGCCCCTCGCTGGCCGAGCTGGATGCGCCGGTGCGGTTGCGACTGATGCACGCCGTGCTGGGGCGGTTTTTCAATGCGGTGCTGGTGGCATCTGCGTTGGTGCTGGTCAGTGGCGTTTGGATGATTGGCCGTACCGCGCGCCACATGGTGCAGTCGGGGCTGTCTTTTAACCTGCCGCTGGAGTGGCTGGTGATGTCGGTGCTGGGCGTGCTGATGCTGGCGATTTTTGGGCACCTGCGCTTTGCGCTCTACCCGCGCCTGAGCCGCGCCGTGGCCGGCCAGGCTTGGCCGGCAGGTGCCACGGCCTTGCAGGCTATTCGCCGTTGGGTCTTGGTCAACCTGGGTCTGGGCGTGGTGATCGTGGTGGTGACGCTGATGGGGGCGTCGAGCTGACAGGCTCGCCATGAACCCCGACGCACAACAACTCTGGCGCGCGCCGCGCTGGGCCTTGGCCGTGCTGCTGGCCATGCTGGGCATGTTGGGGCCGTTTTCGATCGACACCTACCTGCCAGCGTTCTCGGGCATTGCCCGCACGCTGGACGCCACGCCGGTGCAGATGCAGCAGACCCTGTCGGGCTATTTGTTCGGCTTTGCCTTCATGAGCCTGTTCCATGGCGCGTTGTCTGACAGCCTGGGGCGCCGACCGGTGGTGCTGTGGGGGTTGGCCGCCTTCACGCTGGCCTCATTGGGTTGCGCGCTGTCGCAAAGCATCGGTCAACTGGTATTTTTTCGCACCATGCAGGGCCTGTCCACTGGCGCCGGCATTGTGGTGGCGCGTGCGGTGGTGCGCGACATGTTCGCCCCCAGCCAGGCGCAGCGGGTGATGAGCCAGATCACCCTGTTTTTCGGCATTGCGCCAGTGGTATCGCCACTGATTGGCGGCTGGCTCTATGTGCACCTGGGCTGGCACAGCATCTTCTGGTTTCTGACCGCCGTGGGGGTGGCGCTGTGGTTGGCCAACTACCGGCTGCTGCCCGAGACCCTGCATCTGGCGCAGCGTCAGCCCTTGCGGGTCAGCAATCTGCTGCAAGGCTACTGGCAACTCGGCCTGGACCCCCGATTTTTGCTGCTGGCGCTGGCCAGCGGAGTGCCCTTCAATGGCATGTTTTTGTACGTGCTGTCTGCGCCGGCATTTCTCGGTGACATCCTTGGGCTGCCGCCCACGCAGTTTTTCTGGTTCTTCGTGCTCAACATCAGCGGCATCATGCTGGGCGCCTGGCTCAGTGGCCGCATGGCAGGCAAACTGCCTCCCAAGCAGCAGATCCGCTACGGCTTTCTGGTGATGCTGCTGAGCGCGGTGGTCAACCTAGGTGCCAACCTGCTGTTTGCGCCCCATGCCGCCTGGGCCATGTTGCCGCTGGCGGTCTTTGCCTGTGGCTGGGCCATGATGGTGCCTGTGGTGACCCTGCTGGTGCTCGATTTGCACCCAGAGCGACGCGGTATGGCGTCGTCGCTGCAGTCCTTCATCGGCGCCAGTGCCAACGGCGTGGTGGCCGGGCTAATCGCACCGCTGGTGATGCACTCCGCCGTGGCACTGGCCGTTGCATCGCTGGTCATGCTGGGCCTGGGCCTGCAGGCTTGGCTGTGGGCCCACCGGCGCTGGCCCGATATCGGACGCACGGTGGTCAACCTCGACCACTGACCGCCAACGGCCCGTCATTCCCGCGCCTCCCCGTCCCTTTTACGCCTTCCCGTCATTCCAGCACCTTCCCGTCATTCCCGTGAAAACGGGAATCCAGGGCGTCATGGGTCCCCGGTCGCAGCCGGGGATGACGAAAAAGTAGTCGGTGATGGCGCAAACCAGCAGCATGACTATACTGTTCATACATACAGTTTTTGAGTTACAGTCATTTCCGGCTTTTACATCATGGTGCCATCCCTGTCCCATTCACTGGCCGCATTGGGCGACGCGGTCTGGTCCGCCGACACGCTTGGCGACGCGCCCGGCGCCACGCTGGCCAGCGGCTACCCGGCGCTGGATGCGGTCTTGCCCGGTGCTGGCTGGCCGCTCGATGCCCTGAGCGAGTTGCTTCAGCCGCCAGGCTTGCACGCCGAATGGCGCTTGCTCTTGCCGGCACTGGTGCGGCTGCAGCAAGCCAGCGACGGCGCCTTGGCGCTTGTGGGGCCACCCCATGTGCCATTTGGACCTTCGCTGCAGGCCCAGGGGCTGGCGGTGCAGCGCCTGTTGTGGCTGCAGGTGAGTGAGCCGCAGGCCCGGTTGTGGGCCACCGAGCAGGCGTTGCGCTGCGCCGGCGTGCTGGCGGTGCTGGCATGGTTGCCTCAGGTGCGGGCCGAGCAGCTGCGCCGGCTGCAACTGGCCGCGCAAACCCACGGCAAGCCGCTGTTTGCGCTGCGACCGGCCCAGTCGCAGGCCGATTCCTCGCCCGCTGTACTGCGCCTGCTGCTGGCGCCCTGGCCCTTTAGACCTGTAGTTCAGGCCCAGACCCAGGCCCAGGCCCAGGTTCAGGGGGACGATGACCTGTGTCTGCATGTCCTGAAGCGACGCGGCCCGCCGCTGTTGCTGCCGCTGCTGCTGCCCGGGCGGCAGGGGCGTTTGTCGGCCTGGCTGGCGCTGGGCCCCAAGGCGGTGGAGGAGGGTGGCCATGCACTGGATCGCCTTACAGCCGCAGCCTGAGTCCCAGATCCAGCCCCGCAATGGCCAGGTTGGCCATGCCGGTCTGGCCGATGTCTGGAGCGCGCTGGGCTGGTGGGCTCTGCAGTTCACGCCCAGGGTGGCGCGGCTGGACGACGCTGTGCTGCTGGAGGTGTCTGCCAGCGAACGCCTGTGGGGTGGCCGGGCCCGGCTGCGGCACTTGCTTTTAGAGTCAAATCAAGCTCCAGCCCTCGTCCAGCATGCTGAGGGCGCTACTTCTTTGATAGCAAAAGCCCGGCTGCTGCCCGGTCTGTCCCATACCCCGGCTCCAGAGCTGCCGTTGGCGGCCTTGGCGGCGGCAGGCCCGCACCTGGCCACGCTGGCGGCCCTGGGCTGCACCCGCTGGGGCCAGTTGCGGGCCCTGCCGCGCGCCGGTGTAGCGCGGCGTTTTGGCGCGCCGCTGCTGCAGGCGCTGGACCAGGCTTGCGGCCAGGGCCCGGACCGATACCCCTGGCTGCTTATGCCCGAGGTGTTCGAGGCCAGTTTGGAGCTGGCAGCACAGGTGGAGACCGCGCCGGCGTTGTTGTTTGGTGCGCGCAGGCTGCTCGAGCAACTGCAGCTCTGGTTGCAACTGCGCCAGCGGGCGGTGCTGGCGCTGGTGCTGTGCTGGACCATGGATGCGCGCCGCGATACCGCCACCCAGGGCGAGCTGCTGCTGCGCTGCGCCGAGCCCACGCTTGACACCGTGCACCTGCAGCGCCTGCTGGCCGAACACCTGGCGCGCATCACACTGCCGGCGCCGGCGCTGTCGCTGCAACTGCGCACGGTGGAGACGGTGCCTCGCGGCGGCCACACCGCCAGCCTGCTGCCCGAGGCTCAGCGACCCGGTGACAGCCTGCACCAGCTGCTAGAGCGCCTGGGGGCACGGCTCGGGCCGGGGCAGCTGTTGCAGTTGCAGCCCCAGGCCGACCACCGGCCCGAGCGAATGCAATGCTGGCAAGCAGTATCAAACGCTACTGTTTTAATAGCTAATGAACCAAGCTCAGCAAGGGCTGGAGCCCTAAATCATTCACAAGACGAGGCCCTGTACCCCAGCTGGTTGTTGGCCACCCCGCAGCGGCTGGCGGTGCGCCAGGGCTGCCCGTACTACCAGGACCGGCTCACCCTGCTGGCCGGGCCGCAGCGCTTGGAGGCTGGTTGGTGGGATGCTGAGCCCAGCGCCCTGCGTGATTACTATGTGGCGCGCAGCAGCGTCAGCGGTCTGCTGTGGGTGTACCGTGAGCGCCTGGACCAGCCGAAGGCTGGTGCTGGCCTGGCGTCGCGCTGGTATTTGCACGGGGTGTTTGGCTGAGGATCTGGCCAAAGCGGCTGTGCCAAAAAGCCAGGCCGGGGGTATCGTCCCAGCCAAAGTCAGTCACCTCGCCCAGCAGGATGCTGTGGTCACCGGCTTCAATCAATTGATGCAACCGGCAATCAAACCAGGCCGCGCAGCCGTCCAGGCGCAAGCCGCCGCCGGGCTGGCGCAGAGTCGGTGCACCGGCAAAGCGCTCGGTCATGCTGCCGGTGGCGAACTGCCGGGCCAAGGTTTGCTGCGACTCGGCCAGCACGCTGATCGTGAAGTTCCCGGACTGGGTAAACGCCTGCAGGCTGTGCGACGCGCGGCGGATGCTCCACAGCACCAGCCGTGGCTCCAGCGACACCGAATTGAACGAGTTGCAGGTCATGCCCCAGTCTTCACCAGCCCAGTGGGTGGTCACCACGGTCACCCCAGTGGCAAAGCAGGACAGGGCCTTGCGGTAGTCGGGCGCATCGTGAGCCGGGGCGGGTTCGTATGACGATGGTGGCGTGGTCCGGCTTGGGGTACCGGGTTGGGCGATGGGGGCATCAGGCATGTCGTGACGTGTTGATCTTGGTTAAGGCGAGTGTAGATGAATCATGTATGAATTTTGCGCACCCTCATGGCAACCTCCCAGCCGTCATCCCCAGCTTCGACTGGGGATCCATGACTGCCTGGATTCCCGCGTTCGCGGGAATGACGGGCAGGGGCGGCAACGATAGGCACCGGCGATGATGACGGGCACGAGCGGAAATGACGATTTGTCATACTTGCACCCATGCCAATTGCCAAGCCAGCCCAAGCCTTGCCCGTTTACATGCAGATTGCCGAGTTGCTGGCTCGCCAGATCAAGGCCGGTTATTGGCGCGCCTCCGAGCGTTTGCCCACAGAGGCTGAGTTGGCGCGTCGGCTGGGGGTCGCCATCGGTACCCTCAGGAAAGGTCTGGCTTTGCTGGAGCAGCAGGGCGTGCTGGAGCGCATCCAGGGCTCGGGCACCTATGTGCGCAGGGTGGAGGGCACACAGCAGATCTATGAGTTGTTCAGGCTTGAATTGACCAATGGCCCGGGCTTGCCGACGGCGCAGGTGCTGGACCTCAGCCGCCACGCTCGTTCGCCTGATGTACCTCTCATGGGACCAGACCCAGCGGGTTCGTGCTGGCGGGTACGCCGTCTGCGCTTGCTCAGCCAGGTGCCGGTGGCGCTGGAAGAAATCTGGTTTGACGCCAGCGCCAGCCCCAAGCTGCAGCCGGAAGAACTGGGCGACTCGATGTACCTGTTTTACCAGCAGCGCTTTCAGGTCTGGATTGCCCGGGTCGAAGACCAGATTGCGGTCGGCCCTGCGCCCGATTGGGCCGCGCCGCCCAGCGGGCTTCAACCCGGCGCCATCGCCGGCTACATCGAGCGCACCTCCTGGACTGCCAGCAACCAGGTGGCCGAATTCTCAAAAACCTGGTTCGACCCGGCTGTGTGCCGTTACACCTCGCGCATGAGCCAATAAGGGCCGGGTCCGAGGGGCAAGAAGCACCCTTGACCAGCGCCGCCCGCACGAATCTCGGGCACTTCGGTTCAGCGTGCGGCGTCGAGCCGTTCCAACCCACTGCTGAGGTAGGCCATGCGCGCCTCCAGCGAAGCGTCCAGCGGGCGAATGCCTATTTTTAAACCCAGGATCGGCAGCTGTTGACCGTCACTGGCTAACAGACAGTCATGCAGCGCCGCATCGGTCAGCAGCGAGCCCTCGGCGCCGATGCCGCCCACCCCACTGGGGGCGGGTGGCATGTGGCTGTCGCGCCAGGCGCCGTAGGGCGTGTCTTGCCCCGAGGCACCTGAAAACATCAGGCCCGCCAGCACACCGTGTTGTTTGGCCAGCCGGATGTGCTGCAGTGCGCCTTCAGCGCTTCGCGCTTCGAGTACTGACCGGCCCCAGTTGACCACGATGCCCACATCACTGCCATAGCGGGCATTGGTGGCCTCGATGGAAGCGATTTCATCGGCCAGCGTCAGGAAGCCCTTGGAAGCCACCTGGCCTGGTACATGGGCATCGCAATGCTCGATCACCACCCTTGCACCCTGCCAGTCCCACTGCACCAACTCGGCCAGCGAGGTGGTGAGCGCCGTGACAGACGAAGTGGCGCGGGTCTTGTCTGGTGCGCTATGGATTTCAATCGCATCCACTACCGACTGTCCGCAGGCGGCATTCAGAGCCGCTACCGCATCTCGCGCCTGCCGCACAAAGGCCAGAGCTTCTTCGCGCCCCGACGCGTCGTCAGACGCCAGGCCCACCAGCGGATTTTTGGCCATTGCCGCCATCACGCCTGGGATGCAGGTGAACACGAAGCGCCACTTCGGGTCGATATGGCTGATGAACCAGGCGTCGTCGTGCGGGTGCAGGCTGCCCAGAAAGGGGTGTTCCAGCCCCTTGACATTCGGCAGCGCGCGAAGCTGTGCGTAGTAGCGGGCCTCTAGCTCAGGGTCCCAGCTGACGGTATTGGGCGAAGCGGCGTAGGCGCCAACGAAATACGACATGGTTTGTCCTGTGGTGAAGCGCCAGGGCGGCGCAGGCTGATCCCCGCGGTCAATCTTACTGCGACCGTCACGCCTCGCCTCCTGTCATTCCCGGCCACGAGCGGGAATCCAGGATGTCATGGATCCCCAGTCAAGCTGAGGATGACGGATTGAGCTAACGATTAAACTGTGTATAACCACAGTAATCTCACTCTTATGCCCTCCACCCCCGGCTATGCTGAGCTGCATTGCCTGTCCAACTTCAGCTTCCAGCGTGGCGCCTCGCACCCCGAGGAGCTGGTGGCGCGCGCGGCCCAGTTGGGCTACCAGGCACTGGCCATCACCGACGCGTGTTCGGTGGCCGGGTTGGTGCGGGCCCATAGCGAGGCCAAAAAGCTCGGCCTGCAGCTGTTGCCCGGCGCGGAATTTACCCTGCCCGACGGCAGCACCCTGGTGGCCCTGCCGCACAACCTGGACGGCTGGGGCAACCTGTGTGAGGCTATCACCCGGGCCCGCCGCGCCGCACCCAAGGGCCAGTACCAAATCGGCTGGGACGATTTGGCCGCTAGCCCACTGCCGGCCTGCGAACTACTGCTGCTGCCACCCTCTGCTATGCAATTTGAAGCACTCTATGCCCTCTGCACAAGGGCTGGCGCCCTATTTGGCTCAAGACTTTGGTTGGGCCTGACGCTGCGCCAGCGCGCGGCCGATGGCTTGTGGCAACAAGCGCTGCAGCGTGTGGCCGGCCTGTGCCGGCTGCCGCTGGTGGCCGCAGGCGGGGTGCAAATGCATGTGCGTTCGCGCAAGCCGCTGCACGATGTGCTGACTGCCATTGGTCTTGGCCGGCCGGTGGCCAAGTGTGGTCTTGCCCTGCAGCCCAATGCCGAGGCCCATTTGCGCACGCGCCAGCGGCTGGCGCGGCTGTACCCGGCCGAGCTGCTGGCCAACACCCTGCTGGTGGCCGCACGCTGCCGTTTCAGCCTTGACGAGCTGCGCTACCAGTACCCTCAAGAGAGCGTCCTGCCGGGGCTGAGCCCCAGCCAGACCCTGCACCAGTACACCCACGAGGGCGCAGCCCGGCGTTACCCGCAGGGGCTGCCGCTGGGCGTGGCGCAGCAGGTGGCACACGAGCTGGCGCTGATTGCCGAGCTGCGCTACGAGATGTATTTCTTGACGGTGCACGACATCGTGCGTTTTGCCCGTGGCCAGGGCATCCTGTGCCAGGGCCGGGGCTCGGCCGCCAATTCGGCGGTGTGCTACTGCCTTGGCGTGACCGAGGTCGACCCGGCGCACTCCAGCCTGCTGTTTGAGCGCTTCATCAGCCGCGCCCGCAACGAGCCGCCCGACATCGACGTCGACTTTGAGCACGAGCGGCGTGAGGAAGTCATCCAGTACATCTACGCCCGCTACGGCCGGGAGCGCGCCGCCCTCACTGCCACCGTGGTCAGCTACCGGCCGCGCAGCGCCTTGCGTGATGTTGGCCGCGCGCTGGGCGTGGACGAGGCGCTGATCGACCGCCTGGCCAAATCGCACCATTGGTTTGACGGCCGCAGCATCAAGGACGAGGAATTTGCCCAGGCCGGGCTGGATGCGCAGGACCGGCAACTGGCCCTGTGGCGCAGCTTGGTCGCCCAGTTGCTGGGGTTTCCTCGTCACCTGAGCCAGCATGTGGGTGGTTTTGTGCTGACCCAGGGCAAGCTCACCCGGCTGGTGCCGGTGGAAAACGCCGCCATGCCCGAGCGCAGCATCATCCAGTGGGACAAGGACGACCTCGACGCCATGGGCCTGCTCAAGGTTGACGTGCTGGCGCTGGGCATGCTCAGTGCCATCCGCCGCTGCCTGGCGCTGGTCGGCCAGCGGCGCGGCCGGCCCTTGACGCTGCAGGACATCCCGGCCGATGACGCCGCCACCTACGACATGGTTTGCGCTGCCGACACCGTGGGCGTGTTCCAGATCGAGAGCCGGGCCCAGATGAGCATGCTGCCGCGCCTGCGCCCACGCTGTTTTTATGACCTGGTGATCGAGGTTGCCATCGTGCGCCCCGGGCCGATCCAGGGCGGCATGGTCCACCCCTACCTGCGCCGGCGCCAGGGGCTGGAGCCGGTGGACTTTCCCCCTGCCTTGGCGCCGGCGCTGGCGCGCACGCTCGGGGTGCCAATCTTTCAGGAGCAGGTGATGCAGATCGCCATGCTGGCGGCCGATTTCAGCCCGGACGAGGCCGACGCGCTGCGCCGCTCCATGGCCGCCTGGAAGCGCCGCGGCGGCGTGCACAAGTTCCACGACCTGCTGGTGCAGCGCATGCAGGCCAAAGGCTACACGGCCGACTACGCCGAAGGCATCTTCAGCCAGATCGTCGGCTTTGGCGAATACGGCTTCCCCGAGAGCCACGCCGCCAGCTTTGCCCAACTGGTCTACGTCAGCGCCTGGCTCAAGCGCCACGAACCCGCCTGCTTTTTGGCCGCCCTCATCAACTCGCAGCCCATGGGCTTCTACGCCCCCTCGCAGCTGGTGCAAGACGCCCAGCGCCACGGCATCACCGTACTGCCCGCTGATGTGAGCCACAGCGACTGGGACTGCACCATAAAACAATTGGAATCTGACCCCAATTATTTATTGGGGTCAGATTCCAATTGTTCGGTGCGGCTGGGGCTGTGTTTGGTGGCGGGGCTGGCGAGGGCGGTGGGCGAGCGGGTGGTGGCGGCGCGACAGGCAGCGGGGTTTGCCAGTGTGGAGGACCTGGCCCTGCGCGCCGGCTTGGACCGGGGCGACTTGCGGGCGCTGGCGGCGGCTGATGCGCTGGCCAGTCTGGCCGGCCACCGGCGCCAGCAGGTGTGGGACGCCAGCGCCCTGCAGTCGGCGCCGCCCCTGCTGCAGGGCGTGCCGGTGCAGGAGCCCCGGCTGCTGCTGCCAGCGGCTGACGAAGGCCAGGAGGTGCTGCTTGATTACGCCAGCACCGGGCTTACTTTACGCTCGCACCCCTTGTCGCTGCTACGTTCTTCGCTATCAAAAATGAAGTTGATGACGGCCGCCGAGCTGCACGGCCAGCCCGATGGCCGGCTGGTGCGCGCCTGCGGCCTGGTGACCATGCGCCAGCAACCCGGCACCGCCAAAGGCGTGATGTTCGTCACCCTCGAAGACGAAACCGGATGCGTCAATGTGATCGTCTGGAAAAGCCTGCGTGAACGCCAACGCACAGCCGCCGTGCAGTCGCGCCTGCTGGCGGTGCACGGCGTCTGGCAGCGCGATGTGGAAAGCGGTGGCGAGGTCCGCCACCTGATCGCCGGCCACCTGCGCGACCTCACGCCACTCTTGGGTGGGCTGGCCGCGCCGAGCCGCGAGTTTCATTGATCGCGGGCGGCCTTCCGTTCCAGCGCGTCATTCCCGTGAAAACGGGAATCCAGGCAGTCATGGATTCCTGTTCGTGGCCGGGGATGACGACTCCCTGTCATTCCCGCGAAGGCGGGAATCCAGGGCTGCCGTCAGAGACACGCCGCCGGTATAGCCAGGATGCGCTCGTCGAGCCAGCGGGCGCGCTCGTCGTTGTTGATCACCAGGCCGATCGTGCAGTCGTGAGCCTGCACAAATTCTGAGAGCGAACGCAGCGCGCGCTTGTCGCCCTGCTGGTTGAGCTTGATCTCCACCGGCAGGCAAGTGGCCGGGCCAAACTGCCCTTCCAGAATCAGGTCAATCTCGGCGCCGCCCCGGGTGCGGTAGTGAAAGGGCTTGACCTCGATGCCAGCATTTCCGAAGCCCCTGAGCAGGGTCTCGACGACCATGCCCTCCCAGGATTTGCCGACCACCGGGTGGGTCGCCAACAACTGGGTGTCTGCAATGCGCAGCAGCCGGTGCAGCAAGCCGCTGTCGCGCAAGTAGCCTTTGGGGTGTTTGACCAGCTGTTTGGAGGCTGAGCGGTCCCAGGCCGGAATGTGTCGCCACACACAGGTCTCGTGCGCAATGCCCAGCCAGTCCCGCACCGTCGGCTCGCTCACGCCCAGAGTGCGGGCGATGTCCGCGTTGTTTAGAATGTTTCCCGAGTGTTGGCTCAGCAGTTCGACAAACTGCCTGAAGAGATCGCGATTGAGTGAGGGGAACAGTGCGCCGATGTCGCGCATCAGGTAGCTGTCGATGTAGTTGCGCTGCCACAGCTGGCGAAACACCTCACTGCTGTTGAGCCACGGCTCCGGGTAGCCACCGGCAAACCAGTATTGGCGCACCTGTTGCGCGCTCAGGGTTGGCGTGGCCGCCGCTTGCAGTTCTGCCACCGACGCGCCCTGGCTCAGCAAGGCGTAGAGCGCTGACGGGGGCTGCTCCCAGGCTTCAGACAAGCTCAGTGGGGCCATTTCCACCCGCGCCACCCGACCCGCCAGGCTTTCCTAGATGTGCCGAACCAGGTCGGGCGAGCTCGAGCCAGTCAGTAAAAACCGACCTTTTTTGGCCCGGTCCCGGTCAATCGCGACCCGCAGGGCAGGAAACAGCGCGGGAGCGAGTTGCGCCTCGTCGACCACCACCTTATCGTCATGCAGCCGAAAAAACAGGTCTGGGTCGGCCAACACCTGCTGCCGGTCGGCGGAGTCCTCCATGTCAAACCGCTGCCACCCGTTGCCCAGCCGGCTCAGCAAGGTGGTTTTGCCACACTGGCGCACGCCAGTCAGCACCACGCAGGGAAAGTGCGACAGCAACGTCTGCACCTGGACTTCAATATGGCGGTTCAACATACCTGTAATTAATAAGTTTTGACTTTACTATTTACAGTATTCTAGACGGACGACGCCAATTCTTCGTCATTCCCACCGAGTGCCTGCGTCATTCCCGTGAAAACGGGAATCCAGGGGTGCATGGATCCCCGTTCGTAGCCGGGGATGACGGGCTTGGTTACTCCCCAGCGTGAAATTGTGCGGCGTTGCGGCCTTTGAAGGGGGCGTAAAAGGCCTTGATGGTGGCCATGTCGGCGTCCACGTCGCCGGTGGGCACAAACACCGGCCCCAGACCGCTGCGCTTGCGCTCGTAGTCCATGTAGGCCATCACGATAGGCACTTGGGCGCCCAGAGCGATGTAATAAAAGCCGGTTTTCCAATAGCGTGTCTTGCTGCGCGTGCCCTCGGGTGGCACGATAAGTTGCACGGGTCCGGCCGCCTGCTGCAGCGCCGTCACCGAGGCCGCCACCAGGTTACCGGCCTGCGCCCGGTTGACCGGGATGCCGCCCAGCCAGCGCATCACGCCGCGAAAAGGTGGTCTAAACAGCTGCTCTTTGCCCATCCAGTACACGTTCAGGCGCAGCGCAAATGCCACCATCAGGGTGTAGGGCAGGTCCCAGTTGCTGGTGTGCGGGGCGGCAATTAGCACGCTTTTTCCAGCGCCGGCTGGCAGTTCGCCCTCGACAGTCCATCCGGTCAGACGTAAAAATCCGATCGATACGCCACGCAACAAAGTGTTGATGACGGGGGTGTCAAAAATAGTACGGTGCATGGTGCGTTGCGTTGACGTGAGGCTGACCTAAGCAAAGGCAGCCCACTGAACAGATTGGGTGGTGCATTATCTGGCAGCCGCCAAGGCCTTTGAGCACGACCGTTTCAACATAAGATTGCAGCGTCGTCAATTTCTTTGCGCTCGCATCACCGGGCGCTGATTCACCCATGGCCTTGTTCAATGCTGACGCTATGCTGGCCATCCTGACGGGCGGTCCGTGGCGACGTTTGCTGACAGGACTGTTGGGTGTTGCGCTTGTGCTGATGTTGGACACAGGTCGGCGCCCAGCCCCGGCCCCGAGGGCAGAGGCGGTGGCAGCGCCGGTCCTGGCCTCGGCAGGGTTGGTGCTGCAGGCCAGCGGCGCCATCCCGATGCCGGTGAACACGCCGGCTGCACACGCCAGTAGCCTTCTGGCCTTACCCAAAGACCATGCCGCTTCCCTGATGGCCTTCTGGTTTGCAGGCGCCCGAGAGAGCGCCCCCGATGTGCAAATTGCCGCGTCGCAATTCGACCGCGCCAGCGGCCGCTGGTCGCCGGCGCGCTTTGTGTTGGATCGTCAGGCCCTTGGCGCTGATCTGGGCTTTGCCGTGCGCAGGCTGGGCAACCCGGTGGCCTGGCTGGACCCGCAAGGGCGCATTCATTTGTTTGTGGTGGCGACCGGTCTGGGTGGTTGGGCTGCAGCACGCATCGTGCACCTGCGCCAACGCACGGGCTCTGACCTGGCCCAACTGTCGTTTGCACCGATGCAGGTGCTGCCTCTGGGCTGGCTCTGGAACACCAGTTTTCTGGTGCGCAACGCCCCACTTCCGCTGGCGGACGGTGGCATGGTGTTGCCGGTGTATTTTGAGCTCGGCATCAAGTACCCGCTGGCCTTGCGCTTTGATGCCGCAGGCCACTATCTGGGCGCCAGCCGTATCTCTGCGCGGCGGCACCTGCTGCAACCGAGCCTGCTGCCCCTGGGCCCGTCGGACTGGCTGGCCCTGATGCGCGACCAGCGCCCAGATGGTCGGGTCGGGGTGGCGCGTACCCAGGACGGCGGTCACAGCTGGCAGGACGCGCCCGATCTAGCCTTGGTGAACCCTGGCTCGGCCGTCGCTTCGCTGGCGCTGGCGCCTGGCCAGCTGCTTCTGGTTCATAACTCCTTGCCGGGCAGCCGCCATCGGCTCGATCTGAGTCAATCGGTCGACGGCGCGCACTGGGCACTGGCGCAGCCGCAAGCCCTCGTTGAGGGCCAGTCGGGGCAAGAGTTCTCGTACCCCGCCTTGACCTGGGCCGACGACAGCCTGTGGGTCAGCTACACCGACCAGCGTCGCCAGATTGCGTGGCAGCGCTTTGCCGCCCCCGCTTTGCGACCCTGAAACTGAAGCAAGCCGCCCGAGCATTAGCGCAAATGGACAGCACCGCCTTACTCACCGCCTGGGAAGCCTGTCAGTTGCCCTTGCTGCCCGACCTGTCTGGCCAGAGTCTGGCTCGGCAAGGCCTGTGGGCAGCGGTGCTAGGCGGTGGTGTTGGCTGGCTGGCGTACGACTGGTCACGCCGCCTCCGCTTGGCCCTGCTGGTGACCGTGTTGGTGTGGGTGGCGCTGCCCGGTACGGCTTCGGTTTCATACTGGCTTGGTTTGGCCTTCAAGGCGCCCAGCCTGAGCAGCGGCTTGCTGGGGCTGTTCTGGCTGGTCAAGGCCTTGAGACCTAGCCCTCCAGATGCAACAGAACTGGCTGGCCCGGCGCCCTGGGCCACTGCCTTGGGCTGGCTGGCGGTGCTGCTGGGTTGGCTGCTGCTGCTGGACCTGTTGGCACTGTTGCCAGTGGCCCTTTATGGCTGGGGTTTTGGTACTCCTGCACTGGGGGCGGTCTGCCTGCTCTTGCTGGCCGGGTGGATGCGCTGGGGCGCAGAGCCAGCAGCCTGGTCCTGGCTGGCCTTGCCGGCAGTGGTCCTGCTGCTGTTTGTGCTCACCCGCTGGCCCAGCGGCAACCTGTGGGATGCCCTGCTGGACCCACTGCTGTGGCTCGGCCTGCAACTGCGCTGGCTTTGGGCACGGCGGGGACGGCGTGCCTGATCCCGCTTCGGTACGCTGTTGCTCTTCATTCCCGGCGGGTTTCCCGTCATTCCCGGCGAGTTTCCTGTCATTCCCGGCTCGACCGGGAATCCAGGACGTCATGGATCCCCGTTCGTAGCCGGGGATGACGGATTTGACCGGTTCGCTCGCCAGGGTCGTCAAGGTGGTGCCGGGCTGAGCGGCGGAGCGAGGTCAAGGGGGAAAGACGCAGGGGCCCGCAGGGCACGTGCGTCTGGAGGACACGAGCGCAGTTGCTCAGCCTGGCACCGCCTTGACCGGCAAGCCAACAATCGACCCCCAAAAACCAGCAATCAAGAAGCAGGGCCTATCAGCCACTCGCGCCGGAACAGCCATTGCTGCGGGTACCACAGGTTGGCCAACGTGATCTCGCCTGAGCGGTGCCGGCCCTTGAGTTCCCAGCGGGTGCCCAGCAGGCGACAGCCCGGTGCGCAGGGTGGGGCGGATTCGGTGGGTGTGCCCTGCAGCCAGACCACCGCGTCATGGTGCGCCAGCAGATCGGCCAGCGTGGCGCCGTCCGGGGTAGAACTGGCCCGAGCCAGGCTGTCGTAGGGCACAAAGCGGTGACCTGGCAGCAGGAACTCAAAGCGCTCGAACTGGCCGTTGAAGTTGTTGGGTACGGCCACGCGGGCGCCCGGTTTGGCCACCGCCGTCAGGGCATCTGCCGGGTAGCGTCCTGCAGGGCCATTGAGTGGCGCGGTACTAAGCCCCAGGCAGGCGTATACCGCCAGGCAGGCGGCCAAGGTGCAGCCGCGGCTCCAACGCGCGCGCCACAGGCCGGCCAGCACCAGCAACAGGCCGGTCAGCCCCGCTGCCATGGCGGCCAGCCACTCGCCAGAGCTGGCAATGCCCAAATCGTGTGCCACCCAGGCGATGCGGCCCAGCACCAGCAGCATCAGGGCGCACAGCGGCAGACACAGCACAAACCAGATGCGCCCGATCTGCTGCCAGCCCAGCGCAATGACACAGGCCAGCGCCGGCATGGCCGGGATCAGGTAGCGCGCCGAGCGTTGGCTGGGCAGCATGAACACCAGCAGCCAGACCGCCAGCCAGACCAGCAGGATGCGGGTATGCGGCGGCAGCGATAGCGCCAGCGCTTGTCCGCCGAGATTGGCGCGCCAGCGCCTCAGCGCCACGGGCAACAGGCCCAGCACCACAAAGGCCAGCAGCCCGGCGTTTTGCACATAGGCCAGCAACTGCGCCAGCATGCTGCCATCGCCACCGCGCAGCGCCACCTGCCAGTAGCCCTCGGTACTGGCCATTTTGCCGGCGTTCTCGGCCATCACAAACTCTTGCCAGACCGCCGCCGGGTCGGGGTCCAGTACAAACCACAAGCCGAAAATCGCCAAGGCCAGGCTGGCGCTCAAGGCCACTTGCAGCGTGGCGCGCCAAAGTACACGGGCATTCAGCTGAGGCTCGGTAGCCAGCCGGGCGCACCACAACGCGGCGGCGGCCGGCGCCACCAAGGCAAACGATTTGTAGGCCAGGCCCAGGCCAATCGCCAGGCCAAAGGCCGCATGAGCCCACCAGCCTAGGCTGACATCAGGTTTGTCTGGGGGAGGCGACGTAGGCGGCTTCAGCCCTTGCCACAGCAGCCAGAACATCGGCAAGCTGAGCCAGAAGGTCTCGGGGGCGCTGGTCAGGAACGGCCGGCCGTAGCGAAAGGTTGAAAAAAAAGCCAGGTAAACGCAGGCCGCCAGCGCCGCTCGTGCCACCGAGCGGGTGATGCCGTACACCGTGGCCGCCACCATGGCCGCCAGCAGCCCGGTGTAGACCAGGCTGGGCGTGCGCAGGGCTGCCAGGCTCCAATGGCGGCCCCAGTCGCCGGCCAGCAGGGCCTGCCAGAACAACAGTGGCGGCTTGGTGTTGCGCATGTTGTCCAGCTCTGACACCAACGGCAGCCAGTGGCCCGAGGCGGCGGTTAGGCGGGCAATATGGGCATACACCATCTCGTCGCCATTGGTGGGGATATAGGGGTTGCCCAAGCCCAGGCTGTAGATGGCCATGGCGAGGGCCAGCAGCAGGACCCAGCCCCAGGTCGAGCCGCCTGCTGCTTCCGATGTCGGGACCAAGCGTTTCACCTGTCAGCGCCTGTGCTTGCGGCGGAAGGTCCAGCGGTCATTGGCCAGAAAATTGCTCACACTGGCTGCCAGAATAGCGACGATATTGGCCAAGCGGTAGTCCATGCTGCCAGACAGCAGCAGCGTGAGCACATACTGCAGCCCGCTGCCAAAAGCCGAGGCGGTGACGTACTGGCTGAATTCCATGCCCAGGGTGCGAAGGCTCACACGGGGCATTTCATCGGCCTCAAGCTGCTGAACACGGTCTGACCAGGTCCACAGCCGGTTCCATGTGAAGTTGTTCACCGTGGCTACGGCAATGGCGAGCACCAGCGAAAAATAGGGTTTGTTGTAATCGGCTTCAAGCTGTGCAAACAAGACCTCGTGCCCAAAGTGGAGCACGGCCAAATTCACCACCGTGCCACTGGCCCCCACCACGCCAAACTTGAGGTAACGCACGCTGTCCATCCACATCAGCAGCGCCAGCAGCCGCTGCTTCAGGGTCACGGAGTCGTTCATACCAGGGCCCGGTCGCCCTGCGCCAGAGACGCCAGGGCGTTGGCCAGCACCGGGTCGGGCGGGATGCGCTTGAGGCACTGGTTATCACCGTCGCAAAAGGTCTGGCGGTGGTTGTAGGCGCTCAGGCAGGGTGAGCAGGCAATGCCCGATTCAAGCACCGTGGCCCGTGGCCCCAGGGGGCCGTAGAGACGGGCCGTCTCGGGGCCAAAGAAGATCATGGTCCGAATGGGCGTGAGGCTGGCAAAGTGGCCCGGCCCACCGTCGTTGGTGATGAGCAGGTCAGCGTGGTGAAACAGCATCAGCAGCTCTCGGATGCTGCGGGTGTAGCCGGTCAGGTCCAGACACAGCGGGCTGCCGGCCTGGGCCTGCAGCTCACGCGCCAACGCCGCGTCGTCGCGCAGGCCGATCAGGCCCACCGCATGGCCTGCCCGGCACAGGCCGCTGGCAACCCGTGCATAGTGGGCTGCCGGCCAGGCGCGCTCGGGCAGCAGGCCGCCGCCGGCATACAGCAGCACCAGCCGGTGTGTGCTCAAGGCGGCAAAGTCAGTCTGCAACTGGCGCCCATACCCGACCAATTCAGCCGCGCTGAAGGTCACGCTCAGGGCGGTGTCGGCCGGCATGTCGCGCAGCGCTGCTGCCTTGTGGCGCGGTGCACTGTTTGCCTGCAGTGCATCAGCCAGCGACAAAAATTGCTTGCTGATGTGCTGGTACGGGTTGTAGGGAATGGCGCGGTTGATGAAGCTGCCGCGGTACAGACCCTCTTGGGTGTGCGGTGTGAAGCCAGCGCGCACCGGCGCGCCGCTCAGGTAAGACAGCAGGCTGCTGATGCGCGAGAACAGCTCACAGTCAATCACGGCATCCAGCGGCAGGGCACGCAGGGTGCGGCAGACGCGCCAGATGTCTCCCATCAGGGTGAGGGCCGAACTGTCGTCCAGTGCGTGCAGGTGCTTGGGCTGCGCCAGCCCCAGCAGGGCGGCGACCTCCTGGTTTTTTTTGAGCTGCAGCACATGAAGGGTCACGCCGGGGTAGCGTTTGCGCAGCGTCGCAAAAAGCGGCCCAGCCAGCACCACGCTGCCCATTTCGGACAGCAGGATCACCAGCATGTGGCGAGGTGCTGCTGCCAGCACCGCGGCAGGGCGGCCCCGTCCGCTAAGCCTGGCCCAAGCCGACACAGCCGCGCACAGCAGCTGCCCCACCCAACGGTCTATCCAGCGCTGGGTTTGAAGCTTCATGCGGGGTGCGCGACCAAGGCGGTGCGCTTAGAGGCCAGCCGCCGCACGCAGAGCCTGGACGCGGTCGGTCCGCTCCCAGGTGAACTCGGGTTCTTCACGGCCAAAGTGGCCGTAAGCCGCGGTTTTTTCGTAGATCGGGCGCAGCAGGTCCAGCATCTGGATGATGCCTTTGGGCCGCAGGTCAAAGTGCGCAGCCACCAGCGCCGACAGCTTGTCGTCGGGCATGACGCCAGTGCCTTCGGTGTAGACCGTGATGTTCATCGGCTGGGCCACGCCGATGGCGTAGGCCACTTGCACCTGGCATTGCTTGGCCAGGCCAGCAGCCACCACATTTTTGGCCACATAACGGGCCGCGTAAGCCGCAGAGCGGTCAACCTTGGACGGGTCCTTGCCGGAGAACGCACCGCCGCCGTGCGGGCAGGCACCGCCATAGGTGTCCACAATGATCTTGCGACCGGTCAAGCCGCAGTCGCCCTGGGGCCCGCCCACCACGAAACGGCCGGTGGGGTTGACCAGGTAACGGGTGTTTTGAAGCCATTCCTTGGGCAGCACGGGCTTGATCAGCTCCTCAATGATGGCTTCGGTGAAACTGGCCTTCATGTGGTGCTGGTCTTGGGACTGGTCAGGGCTGTGCTGGGTGGACAGCACCACGGTGTCGATGCTGTGGGGCTTGCCATCCACATAGCGCATGGTGACCTGGCTCTTGGCATCCGGGCGAAGAAAAGGCATGCGGCCGTCTTTACGCAACTGGGCCTGGCGTTCCATCAGGCGGTGGGCGTAGTAGATGGGCGCGGGCATCAGCTCGGGCGTCTCATTGCAAGCGTAGCCGAACATCAGCCCCTGGTCGCCGGCGCCGGTATTGAGGTGGTCGTCAGACGCGTGATCCACGCCCTGGGCGATGTCGTTGCTTTGCTTGTCGTAGGCCACCAGCACGGCGCAGCCTTTGTAGTCAATGCCGTATTCGGTGTTGTCGTAGCCGATGCGCTTGATGGTGTCGCGTGCCACCTGGATGTAATCCACATGCGCGTTGGTGGTGATCTCGCCGGCCAGCACCACCAGACCGGTGTTGCACAGGGTTTCAGCGGCGACCCGAGATTTAGGGTCTTGCTTGAAGATCGCGTCCAGGATAGCGTCCGACACCTGGTCGGCTACCTTGTCGGGGTGGCCTTCAGAGACGGATTCGGAGGTGAAGAGAAAATCATTAGCCATGGTTAAAAGCTCCAGGTTCAAGGTTGCAACAAATCAATAGTCCAAGATTCGCGTTGCTTGAGCTGGGGAGGCTTTCCGCGAACGCTTTAGCAGATTTGCCAACAAATTGACAAGGCACAATGGCGGCTCGTGGGAGCCAAGCCAATGTGGGTGTCGCCCTGCAAGTAGTTCCATAACTCAGCGACGCTCTTAGTTTATCCGACGGATGCAGCGATTTTTCAAAATTTTCTCCCGTCTGCCTTTAGGTCTTGTGCAGGCCTTGGGCGGCCTGTTGGGCTGGTGCGTGTTTGTGGCGTCTGCAACGTACCGGCGTCGGTTTTTGGCCCAGGTGCGCCAAGCCGGGCTGAGCGCCGCACAGTGGCGCCCGGCCGTGGCCGCAGCCGGGCAGCTGGTGGCCGAGCTGCCGCGCCTGTGGCTGGGCGCGCCGGTGCCGGTGCAGTGGGTTGGCCAGGACCATGTCGAGGCGGCCCTGGCGCTGGGGCGCGGTGTGGTGTTTTTAACCCCGCATCTGGGCTGTTTTGAGGTTGCCGCCCAGGCCTATGCGGCCCGCTTTGGTGAGGTGTGGCCGATCACGGTGCTGTTTCGCCCGCCCCGCCAGCCCTGGCTGCGCGACTGGGTCACCCGCGCGCGGTCACGGCCCGGTCTGCAGACCGCCGCCACCACGCAGGCTGGCGTGCGCCAATTGTTGCGGGCGCTGAAACGGGGTCAGTGCGTGGGCCTGCTGCCTGACCAGGTGCCACCCGAGGGGCAAGGCCAATGGCTGCCGTTTTTGGGCCGCCCGGCCTACACCATGACGCTGGCGGCGCGGCTGGCCCAGCAGACCGGCGCCTGTGTGCTGATGGTCTGGGGCGAACGACTGGCTGGCGGATGCGGGTTTCGGGTGCATGTTCAGCCCCTGCCGGGGCCCTTGGCGGCCGACACGGTACAGGCAGCAATACAAATTAATCAGGCGCTTGAAGGCTTGATCTTGAGCTGTCCGGGCCAGTACCTGTGGGGCTACGCGCGTTATAAACAGCCGCGTCAGGCGACCTGAACGTGGGGCGCACCGTATGCTAAACCTGCTGGGCGTCGCCATGATGCAGGGCTTGGCCTGGCTGCCGCTGACCTGGTTGCGCTGGCTGGGTTGGCTTCTAGGCCTGTTTTTGTACGCTGTAGCGGCGCCGCGTCGCCGAGTCGCTCGCATCAACCTCGGTTTGTGCTTCCCAGGCCTGACGCCAGCCGAACTTCAGGCCTTGACGCGCCGCAGCTTTGTGCGGTTTGCCCAGTCCTGGCTGGACCGGGCCTGGCTTTGGCATGGTGCGCCCGCCGTAGTTCGCCAGCGCCTGGCGTTAATGGGCGATCTTGAGCAGTTCGCTGGCATGGCGCCGCTGGTGATTTTTGCCCCGCATTTTGTGGGACTGGACGCCGGCTGGACAGCGCTCACCCAGCAACTGCCTAGACGTTTCACCACCATTTACACCCGTGCAGCCCAGCCCGGGCTGGACGCCTGGATACAGGCTGGCCGGCGGCGTTTTGGCGACCCCCGGCTGTTCGCGCGGATCGACGCCGCCAAGCCGGTGCTGGCGGCGCTGCGTGCGGGCGAGCCTTTGTATTTGCTGCCGGACATGAATTTCGATGTCATTGACTCGGTGTTTGTGCCGTTTTTCGGCGTGCCGGCCGCGACTCTACCCTCGCTGTCGCGCTTTGCCCGGCTGGGCCGCGCCCGTGTGGTGCCGGTGCTGAGCCGCATGACGCCCTGTGGCTATGAGGTGCAAGTACTACCGGCCTGGACGGATTTTCCGACTGGCGACCTGGTGGCCGACACCGCATTGATGAATGAGCGCCTGGCCGGCTACATCACCGCCATGCCCGACCAGTACTACTGGGTCCATAAACGCTTCAAAGACCGCCCGCCGGGTGTGCCGCCGGTCTATTGACCTGTTAAGCCCGAATCAACTGCTAAGGCGGGGTCGAGCTGCCGCCCAGCGCCCCAGCAGTAACATGGCCAGGGCCAGCCCGATGTGCAGGAATTCACCTGGCCGCAGCGGGCCGGCACTGAGTTGTGCCGCAAATGTGGCAAAGGCCAGCACCATGCAGATGCCAGCGCCCAAAGCCAGCAAATCACGGCGACGCGCTGCCACGGCCGCGATGGTGAGTGCCGAGGCAAATGCGCAGACCGAGCCCCATAGCTTGATGTCCGCCACCACCCCGATCAGCACGCAGAGCACTGCCGCGACTACGGCAAAAATCCAGGTGTAACGACGCTGGGACGCCACGGCGCCAGCTGGCGCCACCAAGGTCAGCGCGAGCAAGGGCAAACCCACGCCCGCGCCCAGCAGTGACACAAACTGGTGCAATTGCGGCAAGGGCAACACCCCGGAAAAGCGAAGGGTGCCCAACACCGCAGCACTGCCCAACAGCACACACCCGAGCCGCAACGCGGGCAGGTGCCTGGCAGGGCCCAGCACCACCCAAAAAGCAGCCAGAGCCAGCAGCCCGTCAAAGCCGGCCTGCCAGTTCATGCGGCCATCCCTGTCACACCGGTCATCGGCATACCCAGACGAGCGCGTTCAGCGCGGGCCTGCCCCAGCACCGCCAGTGACAGCGCCAGGACGGCAATCGCCGCCACTTGAGCCAGCAGCGCCACAGGCCCGAACCACAGCCCTGCCGCCAGTGCACCAAACACCAGCGTGGCGCGTGCGGCCTCAAAGTGCAGGGCCCAAGGTTTACCCTCAAACACCCAGGCCATGCCCACCGCGTGCGTGATCAACAAAGCCGCATAGGCTGCCCGCTGCGGCACGCTCAGGCTGGGCGCCGCGATCAGCAGATGGATCAGCAGGCCAAAGACAAGCGCTGAGGCCAGCAGACCGTAGACCTGCTGCCATTTCAGCGCCGGCGTGTCAAAGCGACTGAAGGAAGCCGCAGGCGGCATTGACGGGGCTGGCGCGTCGGCACTGCCCCAACCGGGCGGCGCAAACAAGCGCATCAGCTTGTTGGACCAACCCCTAGTGCTGCGCACCTGGCGCCAGATGCCCACATAGTTCTTGAGGTTGCCCCAAAGCGGGTTCCAGCTTTGCAGCGGCACCAAAGTCCCATAAACGACGGGTTCGGCATCACGCTCGACCACATAGGTGCCAAACAGCCGGTCCCAAATGATCAGGGTGCCACCGTAGTTTTTGTCGAGGCAATAGTCATTGCGGCCATGGTGGACACGATGGTTAGACGGCGTCACAAACACCCGGTCGGCCCAGCCCAACTTGCCCACCAGTTGGGTGTGGCTCCAAAACTGGTACACCACGCTGATCAATGCGATGATCACGAACACAGTGGCCGGTATGCCGACAATGGCCATCGGCAGGTAAAACAACCAGTAGAACACCTGGTTGGTGGAAGACTGGCGGAGGGCCGTCGACAGATTGAAGTCTTCACTGCTGTGGTGCACCACGTGGGCGGCCCACAACAGGTTGACCTCATGGCCGCTGCGGTGCGCCCAGTAGTAAAAAAAGTCATACATGAAAAACGCCAAAATCCAGACCCAGGGGCTCTTGAGGTCCCAGCTGAAGGCGCCCACCCGCTCTACCACCATGGCATAGACGGCCACGCTCAACAGCTTGAGCAGCGCACGAATGGTCTCGCTCATGGCGCCGATGTTGATGCTGGTGAGCGCATCGTGAAGGCGGTAGACCTTGAGCCCACGGCGCCAGGCCAGCCAGGCCTCCAGACCGACAAAGGCCATAAAAACTGGTATGGCGAACAAAATAGGACTCATGGTCATTGCACTTTCAAAAACTTTGACACTGTGTAGCGTTGATGCAGATCGATTCTGAGGGGCTGAACGGCAGGATGCAATACTTAAAATGCATGCTGCAATAACTTTTCTGCATCGTTATGCTTGATAGACCTTCCATCCACTTTCTGGGTATTGCCGAGCATGGCAACTTGGCGCGGGCGGCCCAGGCCCTGGACATTAGCCAGCCCGCCCTGACCCGTAGCCTGCAAGGGCTGGAGCGACGCCTGGGCGCCAGACTGTTCGAGCGCAGCGCACGGGGCATGACGCTCACACCGATCGGCGACGCATTGAACACGCGCTTGCTTGGGGTGGCAACGTTGCTGGCTGACACGGCTGCAGAGATGAGTCAACTCGCCTCCGGGGCGATTGGCCGCGTGCGTATTGGGGTCGGCCACATGGTGGCAGACCTGGTGCGCGACGCCTTGTTCCCGCGCCTGCTGGTAGACCGACCTGCTGCCAAGATCGAGTTTTACACCGCCATCAACGTGGACTTGTACGAGCGCTTGGCCCAGGGTCAGCTGGATTTTGTGGTCGCCGGTGTGGCCAACGGCGTTCCATCGCCCTTGCAAAGCAAGGTCTTGTTGGAAGAGACCCTGGTCGCACTGGTGCGTCAGGGTCACCCTTTGACCACCCTGGCGCAGCCAAAGCTGGCAGATTTTCAGCGCTATGGTTATGCGTCAGCTTCGGGCATTCTGCCAAGCCACCCGCTGGCAGACCGGCGTCTGGGGGAGTTCGGCGGCAAACACCTCACGCAAACACTGACCACCAACTCGATGACCACACTGATGGAAGTGGTGGCCAAAACCGATCTACTCACCATCACAGCTTGGAATGAGAGTCTGCGCAGCCGCTGGGCTGACAAGTTAGTTGCAGTGCCGCTGCCCGAACACACGGTGAGCGGTTTTGTCGGCACCGTGCGGCGACCTGGCAGCGGCCTGTCGCCGCTAGCCCAGTATGCGCTGGAGATCATCGAGGCTGCGTTAGCCAGCCAGCCCCGGCTGCAGCAATAGACGGTGGACCCCGCTGTAGCACAAGAAACGCCGGTTCATGGCGCGGCCAATGGTGCACAGGCCCAGCCGCTGTGCCAACTGGTGGCCCATCTGGGTGATGCCGCTGCGCGAGACCACAATCGGCACGCCCATCTGGGCGCTCTTGATCACCATCTCGCTCGTCAGCCGCCCGGTGGTGTAGAACACCTTGTCATCGCTGCGCATCCCGTCGCCCTGCAGCCACATCCAGCCGGCGATGGTGTCAATCGCGTTGTGGCGGCCCACGTCTTCAACAAAGATCAGCATCTGCTCACCCTGGAACAGGGCGCAGCCATGGACCGAGCCGGCCGACTTGTAGGTACTCTCCTGCAGCCGAATGGCGTTCACAATGCCGTACAGCGTGGCCTGTGACAAGGTGGCCGGCGGCAGCTGCAGTTGGTCGACCTCGGCCATCAGGTCACCAAAGACGCTGCCCTGGCCACAGCCGGTGGTGACTACTTTTTTGGCGGTTCGGGCTTCAATGTCTGAGATACCCTGACGGGTCTTGACGGCTGCGGCCCCAACGTCCCAATCCACCGTGATCGACTCGATCTCTTGCGCCGACTGAACCAGACGCTGGTTGCGTAAAAAGCCAAGCACCAGCAGCTCTGGGTGGGCACCCAGCGTCATCAGCGTGACCAATTCGCGCTTGTCAACATACACGGTCAATGCCCGCTCTGCGGGGATGGAGACCAGGCAAGCCTCGCCAAATTCATTGACGGCGCTCACCTCTTGCACCAGCGGGGCGCTGGCGCGGGTGAGAAGGGGCAGCGGGCTCAGGATTTCTTGGCCGGCGCGGCAGCAACCGGTGCAGCCGCGGGCGCAGATGCCGCTGGGGCAGCCGCAGCCGCCGCGCTGACATAAGGACCGGGGTCGGCACAGGCGGGTAAGGCCGGCGCCGGCTTGACCTCTTTGCCAGCCGCCTTGGCGGTCTTGGCGGCGTGGGCGACCACACGATCCTGCGACTTGCACAGCAGGTAGCCGTCAACCTTGCCCGCCCAGGCGGTCTTGGCGGACGCCTCTGCGGCCTTGGCCTTGGCCTCGTCAGACGGGGCCGGCAATTTGGCCAGCGCAGCTGCGCTCCAGAGCCCGAACGTACCGGCCAGCAAAAGGAGTTTTAAGGAATTTTTCATATGGCTTGCCTCACGGGAAGGGGTTGTGCAGCGCCGGGCGGTGTAGAGCGCTGAGTCGGAATCTTGCCGCTTTGAATGTCATCAAGCCACAGTTCATGGTGCTCTTTGGCCCAGGTTTCGTCCACGTAGCCGGTGCGCATGGCCTTGTAGGCGCCCTGCATGCCGATGGTGCCCATGTAGATGTGACCGAGGAACATGGCCATCATGAGCACAGCGGCGACCGCATGAACCATGTGCGCAATCTGCATGGTGCCACGCTCGTACACCAGGGAGGGCAGCAGCTTGTCCAGCACCAGGCCCGATCCCATCACTACCAGGCCCAGCAGGAACACGCCAGCCCAGAACAGGACCTTTTCACCGGCATTGAAACGGTGTGAGGCAACTTCTTTGCCGCCGAACATGCCGCCGGCTGTCATCAACCAGCGCATGTCTTCAGCGCGCGGCAGGTTGTCCCGCACAAAGGTGATGATCACCACCACCAAAGACACAGCAAACACTGGCCCGGCAAAATTGTGCGCATTCTTCAGGGCAAAGCTGAGCCAGCCGAACAGGGTGGCGCCAATCACTGGCAAGATGACAAACTTGCCAAAGGCCATCACCAAACCCGATACCGCGAGGATGCAGAAGGCTATGGCATTGGCCCAGTGGGCGGAGCGCTCAAGCGGTGTGAAACGCTCGATCTTGCGGCCGGTCTCGGCCCCGTGAAGCGCCATGCTGCCCCTGCGCCAGTAAAAGACGGCAATTGCCCCCAGTACGATCAACAGCACTGCACCACCGTAGGGAATGATCCAGTTGTTGCGCACCTGGCGCCAGGCATCGCCGGCGTTGGTGAGGCGCGAGCCCGGGTACTGCACAAAGGGCTGAATCAGGTTGCCAGCCTCTGGCGTGGTCAGGCTGCTGTAGCCGGTGGCGCCCGCGCCAACCTGGCGCCACATCGGGGCATTGTTGCCGGGCTGCACCTTCTCGCGCTCGCCATTGGTCTGTTTGGCGTAGCCTGGGTCGTTGCTGGCGTCGGGCTTGACGTCCATGATGTTTTGGCTTTGCACGCCAGCTGCTAATGCCGGGACCGGGGCCGGGGCTGGCGCCACCGCGCCGGCGGCTGCCTGAGTCTGCGCCAGCGCAGTGCCGCCAAACAGGGCCAGCAGCAGCGCAATAGACAACACTTTTTTCATGCGGGTCTCCCCTCAGTTGACGCGGCTGTAGTCGTTTTGGCCGTACTGGGCCCGCGCCTTGAGCTGTGACTCCCAGCTGGCTTTGTCACCGGCTTTCCAGCCGGCCACGGTGTAGGCCTTGCCGGTACCGGCCGAGGGCGCGGTGTCTTGCGCCGGGGTGCCCATCGATTGGGGTTTATCGCTGCAGGCCACCAGGCCAGCAACCGCAATCAGCGTCAAAAGCAGTTTCATGACTTCACTCCCGCAACAGGGGGCTGCCCCGCCTGCTTGGCGCCATAGGCCGTGCCCCAGCCCCAGACCTCAGCCCCTTTGCCGCGCTTGAGCACGCGGTTGCGCAAGATATCGGCGATGACATCGCCATCGCCCGCAATCAGGGCCTTGGTCGAGCACATTTCGGCACAGACCGGCAACTTGCCCTCGGCCAGGCGGTTGCGGCCGTATTTTTCGAACTCGGCCTGGCTGCCGTTGGCTTCGGGGCCACCCGCGCAGAACGTGCACTTGTCCATCTTGCCGCGTACACCAAAGGTGCCTTGCGACGGAAACTGTGGCGCGCCAAACGGGCAGGCGTAAGAGCAGTATCCGCAGCCGATGCAGACGTCTTTGTCATGCAGCACCACGCCTTCGTCGGTGCGATAGAAGCAGTTGACCGGGCAGACGGCCATGCAAGGGGCATCACTGCAGTGCATGCAGGCCACAGAAATTGATTTTTCGCCAGGTACGCCGTCATTCAAGGTGACCACGCGACGCCGGTTCACGCCCCAGGGCACCTCATGCTCGTTTTTGCAAGCCGTGACGCAGCCGTTGCACTCGATGCAACGCTCGGCGTCGCAGATGAATTTCATTCTTGCCATGGTGTTCTCCAGTCAGTTCTGTCGGGCGCGTGCTTCAGGCTTTTTCGACGTTGCAGACCGTGGTCTTGGTTTCCTGCATCATGGTCACGCTGTCATAACCGTAGGTGGTGGCGGTGTTGATCGCCTCGCCGCGCACAATCGGCGCAGCGCCGTTGGGGTAGTAGGCCAGCATGTCGGCACCCTGCCAGCGTCCCGAGAAGTGGAAGGGCATGAAGACCGTGTCGGGACCGACCCGCTCGGTCACCATGGCCTGAACGTTCAAGCGAGCGCCCGTGGGTGTGGAGACCCAGGCCCGCTCGCCATTGCGAATGCCCTTGTCCGCTGCCACCTTGGGGTTGATCTCGATGAACATCTCTTGTTGCAACTCGGCCAACCAGGGGTTGGAGCGAGTCTCTTCGCCGCCGCCCTCGTACTCGACCAGTCGGCCTGATGTCATGACCAGCGGGAACTTTTCGTGCACCTTGTCGGCGATGTTTTTGTCCTGGATGGTCTTGAACAGCGTGGGCAGGCGCCAAAAGGCTTTTTTATCGTCATGCGTCGGGTACTTGATCTGCAGGTCAGCCCGGTTGCCGTACAGCGGCTCACGGTGCTGGGGAATGGCGTCGGGGAAGTTCCAGACCACCGCGCGCGCCTTGGCGTTGCCGAACGGGTGGCAGCCATGGCCCTTCATGAAGACGCGGATCATGCCGCCCGACGCGTCGGTCTTCCAGTTCTTGCCCTCGGCCGCAGCTTTTTCCGGGGCGGTGAGTTCGTCCCACCAGCCCAGTTTCTTGAGCAGCACGTGGTCGAGCTCGGGGTAACCGGTGGTGATGTCGGCGCCTAGCGAATGCGAGCCATCTTCGGCCAGCAGGCTCTTGCCTTCACGCTCCACGCCAAAGTTGGCGCGGAAGTTGCCCCCGCCGTCCATCACGTGCTTGGAGGTGTCGTACAGGTTGGGCGATCCCGGGTGTTTGAGCGCCGGCGTGCCCCAGCAGGGCCAGGGAAGGCCAAAGTAGTCGCCGGTGAAGTCGTAGCCGGTTTCTTTGTCCGTGCCACCCTTGGCCTTGAGCGTCTTGACGTCGAACAGGTGCATGTTGCGCATGTGCGCCTTTAGGCGCTCAGGGCTCTGGCCGGTGTAGCCAATGGTCCAGACGCAGCTGTTGATTTCGCGCAGGATGTCCTCTGGCACGGGCTCGTCCAGGCCCTTGACCTTTTGCATTTTGTAGTTTTTGGACAGTTCCTTGCCAAAGCCCAGGCGGTCTGCAAACTGCTGCATGATCATGTGGTCGCTGCGGCTCTCCCACAGTGGTTCGATCACTTTCTCGCGCCATTGCAAGGAGCGGTTGGACGCGGTGCAGGAGCCACTGGTCTCGAACTGGGTGGCGGCCGGCAGCAAGTAGACCGCGCGGTTGGCGTTTTGGTCTTCCAGTTTGCCCGGCATGGCGGCCATGGCGGCCGTGGCAGAGGGGTAGGGGTCGACCACCACCAGCAGATCGAGCTTGTCCATGGCCCGCTTCATCTCCAGACCTCGGGTTTGCGAGTTGGGCGCATGGCCCCAGAAGAAGACGCCGCGCAGGTTGGAGTCCTGGTCGATCAACTCGTTTTTCTCCAGCACGCCGTCGATCCAACGGGACACGGTCATACCGGGCTTGCTCATCATGGCCGGCGAGGCAAACTGCTTTTTGATCCACTCAAAGTCCACGCCCCAGGCCTTGGCGAAGTGCTTCCATGAGCCCTCCACAATGCCGTAGTACCCGGGCAAGGAGTCTGGATTGGGGCCCACATCGGTAGCGCCCTGCACGTTGTCGTGGCCGCGGAAGATGTTGGTGCCGCCACCCGACTTGCCCACATTGCCCAAGGCCAGTTGCAGGATGCAGGAGGCCCGCACCATGGCGTTACCGGTGGTGTGCTGGGTTTGGCCCATGCACCACACAATGGTGCCAGGCCGGCTCTCGTGCAGCATGGTGGCGACCTTGATCATCTGCGCCTCGGTCACGCCGCAGGCCTCTTCCACCTTATCGGGCGTCCATTTGCTCATGACGTCTTCGCGCACCTTGTCCATGCCGTAGACGCGGTCGTTGATGTACTGCTTGTCTTCCCAGCCGTTCTTAAAAATGTGGTGGAGCAGACCGAACAGGAAGGGGATGTCGGAGCCAGAGCGGATGCGCACGAACTCGTCGGCCCGGGCGGCGGTACGGGTGAAGCGCGGGTCCACCACGATCATCTTGGTGCCGTTTTCCTTGGCGTGCAGCATGTGCAGCAGGCTGACCGGGTGCGCCTCGGCGGCGTTGGAGCCAATGTACAACGCGACCTTGCTGTTCTGCATGTCGTTGTACGAGTTGGTCATGGCGCCATAACCCCAGGTGTTGGCCACACCGGCTACCGTGGTGGAGTGGCAAATGCGAGCCTGGTGGTCGCAGTTGTTGCTGCCCCAGAAGCTGACAAACTTGCGCAGCAGGTAAGCTTGCTCGTTGTTGTGTTTGCTGGAACCCACCCAGTAAATTGAATCTGGCCCGCTGGCCTTGCGCAACTCGAACAGCTTGGCGCTGATCTCAGTCAAAGCGGTGTCCCAGCTGATGCGTTCGTACTTGCCGTTGACCAGCTTCATCGGGTAGCGCAGGCGGAACTCACCGTGACCGTGCTCGCGCAGGGCGGCACCCTTGGCGCAGTGGGCTCCAAGGTTGATGGGGGAATCGAACACCGGCTCTTGGCGGACCCAGACACCGTTTTCAACCACCGCGTCGACCGCGCAACCAACTGAGCAGTGGGTGCAGACCGTGCGTTTGACTTCGATCTTGCCGTCACCGATCGCCACACCAGCGCCGGCGGCATGAGATTTTTTGACCAAGGTCAGGCCAGAGGCAGCAATGCCGACCCCCACGCCCAGACCGGAGCGGCGCAAAAACATACGCCGATCCATGGTGGGCAGCGCCTGCGACAGGCCGCGGCGCAGGCTATGGACAAAAGGTGAACGGGCCGGGCTGTCGGCGGTGGCAATTTTTTTGGTCAGCAACATGGGGTTCTCCAAAAACCGCTCAGACCCGGGTGGTCTGGTAATAACGCTTGACGTGCTCGCTGAGCGAGTAGCCGCCGCCTTTTTCAGGCGCCGGTTTGGGCGCTACAGCCACGGTCGCTGGGGGTGGCGCCTTGATCAGACTGGCCGACGCTGCCACAGCACCGGCTGCAGAGGCTGTCAAAAAGAAGCTGCGGCGGGAAGCTTTGCCTGAACTGTCGGACATATTGATCTCCTGAAGATGCGCGGGGCTATGCAGAGCATTGCATAACGCTGTTTCAATGTAACTGAAAGAAGAGCACCCTGGTTTTGTATTTGGGCTAACCTAGGGTAACTACTAATTGACCATGAATTTCATGCTAAAAAGATGCGCTGAGACTCATCCCAGCATGTCAAAACCCTGCGCTTCCACGTCCATGAAAGCACGGGTCAACCCGGCCAGGGCAGTATAAAAATGGGCCCGGGGGTGCTGTTGGATGTCAGCGCACATGCGGCCCACCCAGGGCTGCAGGTGTTGACTGAAAAATTCACGCTGGCGACTCAGGTTGGCCACCGCCACATCGTCACCGGCGATCAGGTAGCGCATCACCTCGCACAGACAGGCCACATGGTCTTCGGTCTCTGACATGGCGTCATCGCGGGCCAGGCCCAGCGCGGCCAGGTCAGTGCGCAGGCGCGCCAGCGGCTTTTCGTTGAGAAAGCCGCTCAAAAAATGTGATCCGTACAGATACACCTCGGGCTTGCCGATGCCACCAAACAGGGCGTCAAACTCTTGCGCAATGGCGCCATCTGGCAGGCTACGTGCCATGCCGACGAGCACACGCCAGGGTTCTTCCAGCAAAGCCCCCGCCGCGGGGGCCTCGGTGGCAGCGGCGCTCAGCTGGGTAATCAGTTCAGGGCTGGGCGCTGCGTAATACAGCAAGGCCAATACGCCATACAACTCGGCCCGGGCTGTCTCTTCGTCGAGCGCGCTGCTGGTGGGGGGGGCATAGAGCGTCATGGTCAGAGGTCGGTGATGCGGGCTTCGTTGCTGGCAGAGTGCAGGTCAATCACCCTGCAGTCGCCGCACATTTTGAGGCGCTCCAACGCAGCGCCCTGGAACATGCTGTGCCCGGCCAGCTTGCCCAGCATGGCCTCTATGGCCTTGAGGGTGCCAAAGGGTTTGCTGCACCGGATGCAGGCGTAGGGCTTCATCTCATTGAGCAGCACCGGCTCGTTGCGTTGCGGCGCCAGGTTGAGTTGTGGCAGCAGGGCCAGCGACTTCTCCGGGCAGGTGCTGACGCACAAGCCGCACTGCACACAGTTTTTCTCAATAAAGCGCAGCTGCGGGGCCAGCGGGTTGTCTTGCAAGGCGCTGGCCGGGCAGGCGCTGACGCAGCTCAGGCACAGTGTGCAGGTGTCTTTGTTAAGGATGAGCGCACCCAACGGTGAGCCGACTGCGGGCAATGCAATCACCCCCGAGCGGGTTGGGGCCTGCGCCATCAGGTGGTCAAGCGCCAGCGCCAGGGTGGCGCGCTTGTCGGCCTGTATCGCAAAACCGGCGCTGCGCGCCACACCCTGCGCCGATGGCGCCTGCAAGGCGAGGTCCAGCGACGCCAGATCACGCGCGTCACGGGCCTGCAGCAGCCGCACATGCTCGCCGGAAAAACCGAGCCCGGTCAAGATGGCTTGCGCCACGGCGATCTGTTCCTCTAGGGCCTGCCGGTACTGCGGCGCTTCTTCGTCGGTCAACAGAATCCAGACCTGCGAGGCCCCATAGGCGATGGCGGTCAGCCAAAGCTCAAGCCCGGTGGAGGCGGTGTGCCAGAGCGGCAGCGGCAGTACCCGGGCCGGCACGCCGCGTGTGCCATCTCGGCGGCCGCGCTCAAGCTGGGCAGCACGCCCAAGATCACCCAACAGCCGCACGCCACCCTGCTGGCTGTGCAACAGCAGGGCCGCGTTCTTGCCGCCGCTGCGGGCATAGGTGGCCAGCAGGGTTTTGAGCTTGACGCCCTGCTCACTGGCGCGCGGGTAGCCAAAGCTCAGGGCGCCACTGGGGCACACGGTGCTGCAGGCGCCGCAGCCCACACACAGCTGCGGGTTGACCTTGATCTGCTGGCGGCTGCGGTCGCTGCTGATGGCCGAGGCCGAGCAGACGTCGATGCAGGCCTGGCAGCCCACTTTTTCATTGCGGCTGTGGGCACACAACCGTGCCTGGTAGCCAAAAAATTTGGGTTTCTCGAATTCACCCACCAGGCTGCGCAGTTGCAACAGAACGGCCGGGCTGCGGCCGTCCCAACGCAGGTAGCCCTGCGGCAGGGCATGCTGGCTGAAGGCCGGCGTGCTGCGCAGGTCCAGCACCAGGTCAAAGCGTTCGGTCTGCACTTCAGGCGCGCGGGTGAAATCAATGGCGCCGGCCACCTGGCAGACTTTGACACAGGCCCGGTGCGACTGACAGGCCGCCAGGTCAATTTGGTAGTCGAGCCCAATCGCGCCTTCCGGGCAGGCGCTGACACAGGCATTGCATCGGGTGCACAGGTCCAGGTCAATCGGGTTGTTGCGCAGCCAACTCAGCTCAAAGGCGCCAAGCCAACCGGTCAACGTCTGGATTTTCCCGCCCAAAACCGGGTAGCGCCGCTCTTGCTGCGCGCCCGACATGTCCCCGCCCTGGGTGAACAGCGTGATGTCAAGCTCGGGGCCGAGCAGTTCGGCGGCTTGCTCGGCCGCCCCGAGCTCGCCAATGATCAACAGCCGGCCGGCGCTTTGGTAGCTGACAGTAGCCACTGGCTCGGGCTCGCTCAGGTGGGCCACCGCCAGCAGCGCGGCGATCTTGGGGCTGGCGTCTTTGGCGTCGCGGCTCCAGCCGCCGGTTTCTCGGATGTTGACAAAACGGATCGGAGCCTGCGCGCCGGGCGTCTGGCTGGCGAGTTCGCTGAAAAGACGCGACTCCTGAGTGCATGCCACCACCAAGTCCTCGCCCGTACCCAGCGCCTTGACAAAGGCGGCAGCTTCGCGCCGGCACAGGCTGGAATTCAGTGTCAGCGTCTCATTGAGCGCCGCCCCCAGGCTCGACTTGTCGAGCGGCATGGTTTGGTTGCAGTCGCAGATCAGTGTGGTCATGGTCGGGCTCGGGTGGCTGGGGCGGGGCGGCCTCATTGTCGTCTTCAAACAACTTCAGAAACTGGGCGCTGGCCATTTGGCGCAGCATGGAGGCCGGCAGCGGGTCCGGGAGGGAGTAGTCGTCGATGTAGGTGTCGAGCCTGTCCATCACATTGAACTGGGGATCAGCAAACAGCTTTTTCATGGCGGCATTGCGCACCTCCGGCGCCACGTCGCGCGCCATGAAGGGGCGAAAGTCGGACGCCGGGGTGAGTTGGCGGGCGTCTTCCAGGCTGGGCGGCGGCGGGGCTGGCTCTGGCGCTGGCTGGGCAACCGTCTCCACCGCTGAGGGCGCTTCGGCCGCAGGTGCGGCGACCGCCGGGTTGGGGGCAGGGGTCGACGTCGGGGCAAGCGTCGGGGCCGGAGGCTCCTCGAGCGGCACGCCAGCGCGCTGCGCCTGCTTGCGCTGGGACCAGCGGCCCAGAAATCCGTCAACCATGGCCACCGCCACCGCCACCGCGGGCCTTGTCGGTGCTGATCGAGGCGGGGTTGCCAAAGCGGTCCGTCAGGGTGCGAAAGCTCTCAGGCCGCTTGCGCCGCTTGGGCTCGGCCACATGGTGCTCGGCCACAAAGGCGCGCAGCCAATCCACCACGCCTGACGGTGCCGGCACCTGCTCCACGGTTTCCTGCGCATCAAGCCAGCGCCCGGCGTCGTGGTAGCTCAGACTGACTGCCACCGGGCGGGCGGGCGGGCCGCCGTCACCTTCATCGGCCTCATCACCTTCGTACATGCGCCACAGCACAAACCAAGCCGGGTTATCGGTGCTTGTGTTGAGGTAGTAGCCCTCGGCATCATCCTGGAACAATTCGACCGTGAAACCCGGATGCAGCCAGCGTTCTTGATCCTCATTTTGGTAGAGCAACCGTGGCAGCAGGCCAAAGCTGTCTTCCTGGGGTACCACATCGGCCAGTACCCAGCGCCAGGGCTGCCAGCGACTCATCGGGCCATCAATGTGCTCGCGACGCATCACGACTGCGACGGCTATGGCGGGACGGGGGATGGGCATGGCTTGCACTGTAACGGATTGGTAAAGGGCTTCCTTCCGTCAAGTCTGCTGGGTCAGGGGCATTGACTTGGAGGATCAGGGCGGCGGGGCATTCGGCTCCGCGGCTGTCCCCCGCCCTGTGGGCTCCTCCTTGATGCCGCTGCGCCGAACGCCACGCCGCCCTGATCTGGCACGGTAGCTGGTACGCTCCAGTTTGGGCTCCACCCATGCTCGGTGCTCCAACCACGGCCTCCAAACCCCAGTCAAAGCAATAAATTCAAACCGGCCCCGCCAGCGCCATATGCCGCCCGAAATGCTCACGCAGGTAGTCTTCACCATGCTCCAGCACAAAGTAGCGAAAGGCCTCTGCCGCGGGCGACAGCAGCTTGGCCAGGGTGTGCACCACGTTCCAGGCGCGCACCACGGGTGCGCCCTCAATCGGCAACAGCGCAATCAGCCGGTTGTCGAGCTCCAGCCCCAGCGTGTGTAACGACAGAAAGCTCAGGCCCATGCCGGCAATAACCGCTTGTTTGATGGTCTCGTTGCTAGCCATCTCCATCGTCACGCGCGGCTCGACCCGGGCCTGCAGCAAAAACTTCTCCAAGGCGGCGCGGGTGCCCGAGCCTTCTTCGCGCAGAATGAAGCCCTGGCCGCGCAATGCCTCGGGCGTTAGCGGGCCGGCCTGCGTCAGAGGGTGGCCGACAGGCGCCACAAACACATGGGGGTGTGCGGCGAAGGGCTCGGCGCGGGTGGCCAGCTCTTTGGGCGGGCGGCCCATGATGGCAATGTCAACCTCGTTGGCGTGCAACATTCGAACCAGCTGCTCTCGGTTGCCCACCGCCAGCCGGATCTCGATGCCCTCGTGCTCGCGCCGGAACTGCGCCAGCAGGTGCGGTAAAAAATATTTGGCAGTGCTGACCATGCCAATTGTGAGGGTGCCCACCTCGAGCTTGAGCAACCGAGCGGCGGTGTCTTCGGCGTCTTTGAGCGTCGCCAGCATCTTGCGGGTGTAGACCAGCATGTACTCGCCCGCAGTGGTCAGCGTCACGCTGCGGCCGCTGCGGTCAAAAAGCGGCATACCCACATGGCCTTCGAGCTCACGCACCTGCATGGTCACGGCGGGCGGGGTCAGGTGCAGCGCGCGTGCGGCCTTGGCAAAGCTGAGCTGCCGGGCTACTTCGCTGAAGACGCGCAGTTGGCGGAAGGTCGCGTTTTTCATTTTTGGGTGCTTCTCTGATCCAGACTAATTGGCATGGTGTGGAACCTGACTGGCAAGCTCAGTTTGGCTCCTTAGATCGGGTTGCCTGACGCCACGACCAGGAATCCAGGGGTTCGCTATTGACCGCTGCGCCAAACCCCGTGCCCGGCCAATGGGCGCCAGAGTCGAAAAAATAAAATTGATAGCAAACAAACCAACAGCGACAAGGCTTACAGCCATTATTTATCTGTAATTTTTGCCTATCAGCCGCCGACCAGTTGTTCTTGCTGCATCTGCTCGGCGATGGTCTCGCGACGGCGGATCAGGTGGGTTTGGTCGCCGTCTACAAGCACCTCAGGGGCTCTGCCGCGTGAGTTGTAGTTGCTGGCCATGCTCATGCAGTAAGCGCCGGCCGACAGCACCGCCAGCAGGTCACCCTGGCGCGGTGCCAGGGTGCGATCGTGGCCGAGCCAGTCGCCGCTTTCACAAATCGGCCCCACCACCTCCCAGACCTCTGTGGCCTCAGAACGTGGCTGAAGCGGCACGATCTGGTGGTAGGCCTGGTACATGGCCGGGCGCGGCAGGTCGTTCATGGCCGCGTCCACGATGCAGAAATTTTTCTGCTCGCCGGGTTTGAGGTAAAGCACCTCGGTCAGGCAGACGCCGGCGTTGCCTACCAGCGAGCGACCGGGCTCGATCATCAGCTGGCGTTGGCCAAAGCCGCGCGCATCGAGTTTGGCCAGCAGCATGGCCCAGAGTTGGCCCGCGTCGGGCGGGGTATCGCCGTTGTAGTCGATGCCCAGGCCGCCGCCAAAGTCGATGTGGTGGATCGGGATGCCGGCGGCCTCGATCGCCTCGACCAGGTCCAGCATACGGTCCATTGCGTCCAGGTAGGGCTCGGTCTGGGTGATCTGCGAGCCGATGTGGCAGTCAATGCCAACCACCCGGATGCCGCTCAGGCCGGCCGCGTGCTGGTAGGTTGGCAGAACCCGCTCATGCGCGATGCCAAATTTGTTGCCTTTGAGGCCGGTGGAAATATAAGGATGGGTCTTGGGGTCTACATTGGGGTTGACGCGGATACTGACAGGGGCGCGAAGGCCCATGCCCGTGGCGACCTCGCTCAGCACGTCCAGTTCGGCCTCACTCTCGACATTAAAGCAGCCGATGCCAACCTGTAGTGCCCGGCGCATCTCGGCGCGGGTTTTGCCCACACCCGAGAAAATGATCTTTTCCGCAGCGCCGCCCGCTGCCAGCACCCGGTCCATGTCGCCGCCCGAGACGATGTCAAAACCGCAGCCGGCCCGGGCAAACAGCTCAATCACGCCGAGTGCCGGGTTGGCTTTCATAGCGTAACAAATTTGTACCTGGCGGCCGGCAAAGCCGCGCTGGTAGGCCGCCAGGGCCGCCAGCATGGCAGCTTTGGAATAGACAAACAGCGGTGTGCCGTGGGTTTGCGCCAGCGCGCTCAGGCGGGTCGACTCCAGGCAGAGTTCACCATCGCGATAGGCCAGATGCGGTTGGCCGGGCAGGGTATTCAGAGTCATGGTGCGGGGCTGCTGGCGGGGCGGGCCGCCGGTTTGATGAGAGTTTGGGGCAGGGTGGCGCGCTGGGCGGCGGCCGGCTCGGTAGGCAGGTACAGCGAACCGGACTGACCGCAGCCGCCCAGTGTTACCGCACAGAGCGCAAGGACAAGGGGCGTGACTAAAATTCGTGGATAAGTCAACATGACGGAATTGTAAATTTAGTTGAAAGTGTGCATAAATGACCGACCCCGAATTCCTCGACCTGGCTGAAAACCTGCTCAAAGCGGTGGAGGCCAGTTGCGACCGCATCAACGATGACGGCGCCGCCGACATCGACAACCAGCGCGTGGGCGGCATGGTGACGCTGGCGTTTGCCAATCACAGCCAGATCATCATCAACCTGCAAAAACCACTTCACGAGGTCTGGCTGGCGGCCCGATCAGGCGGCTATCACTTTAAATTTGATAGCAAACAATGGTTGGATACCAAGGGCCAGGGCGAGTTTTTTGCCTGCCTCACCCGCTTTGCCAGCCAGCAGGCTGGCAGCCCGCTGGTTTTTGGCGCCTGATCAGTTCCGGAACAGGTCGAGGATTTTTTTCTTCTCGTCGGCCACTGGCAGCGCCTGGGCCGGTGCGGCGTTCTGCGAGCCCTTGTCCTCCAGGCCCAGGCTGCTGATGCCCGCGCCGCGCGCGAACTCGTCGTAGTACCACTCGCCACCTGCAAACACCACGCCTTCGGGCACGCTGGGTTCAGACACGGGCACATTTTTCAAGGCCTGTTCCATGAAACGAATCCAGACCGGCAGGCTCAGGCCGCCGCCGGTCTCCCGGTCGCCCAGCTTGCGGGGCGTGTCATAACCAATCCAGGTGACGGCGGCGAGGGTGGGCTGGTAACCGGCAAACCAGGTGTCCATCGAATCATTGGTGGTACCAGTCTTGCCATACAGGTCGGGCCGTTTGAGCTGGGCCTGGGCCGAGGCGGCGGTGCCGGTGCGCGTCACTTCTTGCAGCAGGCTGCTCATGATGAAGGCGTTGCGCGCATCAATAGCCCGCACCGTGTCGTCCAGCGGCAGCGGTTTGGTCTCGACCAGTACCCGGCCTTTCTGGTCGGTGACCCGGCTGACCAGCCAGGGGTTGACCCGATGGCCGCCATTGGCAAACACTGCGTAGCCGGTGGCCATTTGCATCGGCGTGACCGAACCCGCACCCAGCGCCATGGTCAGGTAGGCCGGGTGCTTGTCTTCCTCAAAGCCAAAGCGGGTGACCCATTGCTGTGCATAACTGGTGCCGACGGCCTGCAGGATGCGGATGGAGATCATGTTTTTTGATTTAGCCAGGCCACGGCGCAGGCTCATCGGGCCTTCAAACTTGCCGTCGTAGTTCTTGGGCTCCCAGGGTTGGCTGCCGGTCACGCCCGAATCAAAAAACAGCGGGGCGTCATTGACCACGGTGGCCGGGGTAAACCCCTTCTCCAATGCGGCCGAGTAAATGAAGGGTTTGAAGCTCGAACCAGGCTGCCGCCAGGCCTGCGTGACGTGGTTGAACTTATTCTTGGCGAAGTCGAAGCCGCCCACCAGCGCCTTGATCGAACCGTCGCGCGGGTCCAGCGCCACAAAGGCGCCCTCAACCTCGGGCAGTTGCGTGATTTCCCAGCTGTCCTTGGGCGTTTTCACGACGCGGATCACGGCGCCTCGCCGGATCTTGATGTTGGGCGCCGCCTTGTCGGAGAGGCCGGACTGTACCGGCTTGAGGCCTTCGCCAGTGACCTCTATGGTTTCGCCGTTCTGCCGCGTGGCCAGCACCCGGCGCGCGTCGGCAACCAGCACCACCGCAGACAGTACATCACCATTGTCAGGGTGGTCTTCTAAAACGTCGTCAATGGCGTCTTCGAGCTCCTGGCCCGAGGCCGGGAGAGTCACAAATTTCTCAGGGCCGCGGTAGACCTGGCGTCGCTCGAAATCCATGATGCCACGACGCAGGGCCTTGTAGGCAGCGTCCTGGTCGCTGGCGCGCAGCGTGGTGTAGACGTTGAGTCCGCGGGTGTAGGTCTCCTCGCCGTACTGCGTGAACATCAGTTGGCGCACCGTCTCGGCCACATATTCAGCGTGCACTCGGCTGTTGTCTGAGTTGGTTTTGACCTTGAGTTCTTCTTTTTTTGCCGTGGCGGCCTGATCGGCGGTGATGAAACCATTCTCCAGCATGCGGTCAATGATGTGCAGTTGCCTGGCCCGTGCCCGCTTGGGGTTGGCGATCGGGTTGTAGGCCGACGGCGCCTTGGGCAGACCGGCCAGCATGGCGGCCTCAGCGATGCTGAGGTTTTTGAGTTCCTTGCCGAAATAGGCCTCTGCCGCCGAGGCAAAGCCGTAGGCCCGGTTGCCGAGAAAAATCTGGTTCATATAGATCTCGAGGATCTTGTCCTTGCTGAGCATGTGCTCGAGCTTGAAAGTCAGCAAAATTTCGTAAATCTTGCGGGTGTAGGTTTTTTCTGACGACAGGTACACATTGCGCGCCACCTGCATGGTGACGGTGGAGGCACCTTGGCTCTTGAGTCGACCCAGGTTGGCCAAAGCCGCTCGCAGCACGCCCTTGTAATCAACACCGCCGTGCTCGTAAAAACGCGCGTCTTCGATCGCCAACACGGCGTCGGTCATGATTTTCGGGATTTGTTTGATCGGGGTTAGCTGCCGTCTCTCCTCGCCAAATTCACCAATCAAGGCGCCTTCGGCAGACAACACCCGCAACGGCAATTTGGGGCGGTAATTCGATAAATCGGAAATATCAGGCAGGTTGGGGTAGGCCACCGAGAGCGCCACCGCCACCAGAATCAGCACCGACAGCGCTCCCGCCAGCGCCAGGCCTGCGCCCCACAGAGCGGCCAAGCCAACCCACTTAAGTGCCTTAGCGCCAGGCGTAGGTTCGGCAGGTGGCGGGCGGGGCGGCATTTTTTGGGGCATGAGGGACTTTAAGTGGCAGCGGAAAGATTATAAAAACGATGCGAGGACTGGGCCCGTCGCTAGCGTCGGACCCGTTGGTGAAAGTAATTAGTTCCGGGTCCAGGATCTTGCTGATAGCATTCCATCAGCCGCAGCTGGTTTTTCTCATGCTCTGTGCTCGAGTTTAAGGGGTCGTTGTGTTTTCTCTGGGGTCCTTGTTCAGCCGTCAATCCGCGCCAATGCTGGGCCTGGACATCTGCTCATCCAGCGTCAAGCTGGTTGAGCTCGGTCGGCATGCCTCTGGCCAATTGCTGCTCGCCCATTGCGGCCAAGAACTGCTGCAGCCAGGCTGGGTCCACGACGGTCAGATTGACAAGTTCGACGAGGTGGTACAAGCCGTGCGTCGGTTGGTCCGGCGCAGCGGGAGCAAGGCGCGCAACGTGGCCATGGCACTGCCTGCCTCGGCGGTCATCACCCGCAAGATTCACCTGCCGGCCGGCCTGAGCGAGGCCGAGCTGGAATTGCAGGTTGAGGCCGAGGCCAACCAGTACATTCCCTTTCCTATGGACGAGGTCAGCCTCGATTTTTGCGCCATCGGTCCCAACGTTACAGCCCCCGATGAGATCGACGTCATGATCGCCGCCTCACGTAAGGAGAAAGTTCAGGACATTCAGGGCCTGGCCGAGGCCGCCGGGCTCAAGCTGTCCGTGCTGGACGTGCAGACCTATGCCTCACGCCGATCCGCCGAGCGGCTGATCGTCAATCTGCCTTTGCTGGCGCCATCGGAGGCCATCGTGGCGCTGTTTGAAATCAGCAGTCGTGCCACCCGCTTGCAAGTGTTGCAGGGGCAGGAGCTGCTCTACGAGCGAGACCAGGCGTTTGGTGGCACCCAGTTGACCCAGCTGATCGTGCGCGAGTACGGCTTCTCACTGGAAGAGGCCGAGAACCGCAAACGCAGCGGTGATCTGCCTGACGATTACCCGGTCAGCGTGCTGGCGCCTTATCTGGCGAGCGCCGCGCAGGAAGTCGGGCGGGCCCTGCAGTTTTTCTTTACCAGCACCCCGCACAGCCAAGTCGATCACATCCTGCTGGCAGGTGGTGCGTCGGCCGTGCCGGGGCTGGCGGCCGTATTGCATGAGCAGACTGGCTTTGCCTGTACCGTGGCGCAGCCTTTTCTCGGCATGGATCTTGGCAGCAGGGCGTCCGACGACAAGCTGCTCCGCGAGGCGCCGTCTTACCTGACGGCTTGCGGTTTGGCGCTGCGGAGGTTCGCCTCGTGATTCTGATCAACCTGTTGCCACACCGTGAGCTGGCGCGCAAGCGGCGTCAGGACCTCTTCAATCGGGGGCTCGGTCTGGCAGCGTTGCTGGGCGGTGTGGTCGCTGCATTGGTGTTCGTCGCATTTCAGGCGCAGATTTCGGCCCAGCAAGAAAAAAACCAATTGCTGCAAACCGAAATTACCCGTTTTGACGCCCAGATCAAGGACATCGCCAGCCTTCAGGCCGAGATCACGGCGCTGCGCGCGCGCCAACAGGCGGTTGAGGACCTGCAGGCCGACCGTAACTTGCCGGTGTATTTGCTGACAGAACTGGTCCGGCTACTGCCTGAAGGGGTTTTTATCGCCAGTTTGCGGCAGGACGCCCAGGCCCTGACACTACTGGGTATGGCCCAGTCCAACGAGCGGGTGTCGGAGCTGCTGCGCAATCTTGGTAACCAGTCGCCCTGGTTTGCCCGACCCGAGCTGGTGGAAATCGTCGCTGGCACGCTGGCCTTGTCGCCTCGCGAACAGCGCCGGGTGGCCAATTTCACCATCCGGGTGCGTCTGGTGCGGGCCAGTGAAACCGACAAACCAAAAACGGCCGGCGTTCCCGCGCTGCCCGTCAGCGCGCCTCGGCCGGGCCAACCATGATGAAGCCTGCCAACCCATTCCATCTTCCCAGTCGGTCCGCTCTGCGCCTGAACCTGGGCCAGCTGCGCGCGCAGTTCACCGGCCTTAACCCGCGGGACCCGGCCAGTTGGCCAGCACTGCCGCGACTGGCCTTGCTGCTGTTGGTGAGCTTCCTGGTGCTGCTGGCCCTTTGGTTTGCCCTGCTCCAGGGCTATCAGGACGCCTTGGTGGCCGAGCAGAACCGAGAAGCTAAGCTGCGCGAGGAGTTTCAACAAAAATTAGCCAAGGCGGTCAACCTGGAGGCGCTCAAAAAGCAGCGTGAGCAGGTGCGCCAGTACGTAAACCAACTGGAAAAGCAGCTGCCCAGCAAGGCCGAAATGGACGCGCTGCTGTCTGACATCAACCAGGCTGGGTTGGGCCGCAGCCTGCAGTTCGATTTGTTCCGGCCGGGCCAGGTCGCCGTCAAAGAGTACTACGCCGAGCTGCCGATCGCGGTTCGGGTCAGTGGGCGTTACCACGACATAGGCGCCTTTGTCGCCGACGTTGCCAAACTCTCGCGCATTGTGACGCTCAACAACCTCAACATTCAGCCGCTGCCCCAGCGCGAGGGGGTGCTGGCCATGGACGCCACCGCCAAGACCTTCCGCTATCTGGACGCTGATGAGGTGGCAGCGCAAAGGCTGGCGGCCGCCGCCGCAGCCAAGGCCAAGGCAGCCAAAAAATGAGCCGGCCGACCATGCAATATGTTTTTCGTCTGGGCGGACTGCTGGCTGTGCTTGGGCTGTTGGGTTGCGGCGCAGCCACTCAGGACGAGCTCACGCAGTGGATCAGCCAGCAAAAAAGTCAGACCCGCCCGCGCGTGGCAGCCATTGCCGAGCCCAAGCAGTTTCAGCCTCACGCCTATTCGCCGGCCTCGGCGGTGGACCCATTCAGCAACCAGCAGCTGACCCAAGCGCTCAAGCGCGACAGCGCGACGGTGAGCGCCGGCACCGCTTTGCTTGCCCCTGAATTGGCACGCCGCAAAGAGGCGCTGGAGGCGGTACCGACGGATGCCATGGCGCTGGTTGGTACCATGGTGCGGGCTGGTCAGCCGGTGGCGCTGGTCAAGGTGGACCGCATGCTGTACCAGGTCCGGCCGGGCCACCACCTTGGGCAGAACTACGGTCGCGTGGTTCGCATCACCGAGACCGAGCTCACCCTGCGGGAGGTGGTACAGGACGCCATGGGCGATTGGGTTGAACGCACCGCCAGCTTGCGGTTGCAGGAGAAGTCAAAATGAACACAGCTCACCACCTCTGGGCCGTACGGGCTGCACGGGTTTCGCGCCGCCTTGGCCTGGCCCTGTGTCTGCTGGGCACGGCAACGATGGTCTTAGCGCAAAACAACCTGGAAGCGGTGACGGCGTCGCTGCAAGACGGGCAGGAGATCGTCAAAATTGACCTGACACAGCCGCTGACGGTGGCGCCGACGGGCTTTGTGTTGCAGTCGCCGGCGCGCATTGCGCTCGATCTGCCCGCCATTGGCAACGGCACCGGACGCACCAGCTACGAGTTTGGTTTGGGCAACCTCAAATCCATGACGCTGGTGCAGGCCGGTGACCGCATGCGGCTGGTGCTGAACCTGAAGCAAGCCGGCGCCTACAGCACTCGGCTGGTGGGGCGGTCGCTGCTGGTGATGTTGACGGGGCCTGCCGGTCCGGCGGGCGCTGCCGCCCCGGCCTCGGTGGCGACTGACAGCCGCAGCCGAAGCCCGCAGGCACTCAAAGACCTTGATTTTCGGGTTGGCCCGGACGGTGCTGGACGTGTCATCGTCACCCTGGCCCACGACCAGGTCGGGGTTGACCTGCGCCAGCAGGGGCAGACGCTGGTGGCCGAGTTCTTGCAATCAAGCCTGCCCGAGGGCCTGCGTCGGCGTCTTGATGTGACTGATTTTTCGACGCCGGTCCAGACCGTGACCTTGTCGCAGGCAGGTGACCGGGTGCGCATGGTGATCGAGCCCAAGGGCGCCTGGCTGCACTCGGCCTACCAGAGTGAGCGGCAATTTGTGGTGGACATTCGGCCGGTGCGGGTTGACGCGGCCAAACTGAGCGCCGGGCCGGGTTTCAGCGGGCAAAAGCTGTCGCTCAATTTCCAGAACATTGACGTTCGGGCCCTGCTGCAGGTGATCGCCGACTTCTCCAGTTTCAACATCATCACCTCGGACTCGGTGACCGGCTCGGTCACCCTGCGGCTGCAGGACGTGCCCTGGGACCAGGCGTTGGACATCATCTTGCAGACCAAAAGCCTGGGCATGCGCAAGACCGGCAATGTGCTGTGGATCGCCCCGCGTGAAGAAATCAGCGCCCGCGAGAAACTGGAGCTGGAGGCCTCAGCGGCCCTCCAGGGCTTGGAGCCACTGCGGACCCAGTCTTTCCAGATGAACTACACCAAAGCCGCCGAAGTGGCCGCGCAACTCACCGGCAGTGCCAGCCCTGCGGGCGCCAGCGTGTCGCGCCTGCTCAGCCCGCGCGGCAGTGCCATCTCGGAGGCCCGCACCAACCAACTGTTTGTGACCGACGTGCCGGCCAAGCTGGAGCAGGTGCAACAGCTGATTGCCAAGCTGGATATTCCGGTGCGCCAGGTGCTGATTGAGGCCCGCATCGTCGAAGCCTCTGACACCTTTGGCAAATCGCTGGGCGTGCGCCTGGGCGGCAGCGATCTGCGCGCGCCGCGGGGCGGCGACGGTGGCTATCAGTTGATTGGCGACAACCGGGTCGCCTTTGGCTCCAGCTATGCCAATGCGGTAGCCAGCAGTGGCGCCGGCGGCACGGTGGATTTGTCCAGTAACTTTGTCAATCTGCCAGCACTCGGCCAGGGCGGCTACAGCCCGGCAGCTTTTGCAGTGTCCATCTTCAGTTCCGCTGCCAACCGTTTCTTGAACCTGGAGCTGTCGGCATTAGAGGCCGATGGCAAGGGCAAGGTGGTGTCGAGCCCGCGGGTGGTCACCGCCGACCAGATCAAGGCCCTGATCGAGCAGGGCACTGAGCTGCCTTACCAGGTGGCATCGTCCAGCGGCGCCACCTCCATCGCCTTTCGCAAGGCCAACCTCAAGCTTGAAGTCACACCGCAGATCACGCCCGAGGGCAGCATCATTCTGGATCTGGACGTGAACAAGGACAGCGTGGGCCAGTCGACCCCGGCCGGTTTTGCCATCAACACCAAGCACATCAAGACCCAGGTGCTGGTGGAGAACGGCGGCACGGTGGTGATTGGTGGCATTTTTGAGCTGACCGAATCCGAAGCCGAAACCAAGGTGCCGCTGCTGGGCGACCTGCCGGGTGTGGGCAACCTGTTCAAAAACCGCTCGCGCGTCTCCAACAAGCAGGAGCTGCTGGTTTTCATCACGCCAAAGGTGGTGTCGGAGCGGGCGGTGTCGCGGTGACGGTTGCCTTATCTCTGAGGAGCAGGGTCATGTGTTTAGGCAAAAGGCTTGGATTGATCGGGCTGGCGCTGGTGCTGGCGGCCTGCGGTGGCGGTGGCGGCAACGCCGGCAGCAACCCCAACATCCCGGCCGACCCGGTGGTGAGCGCCGTCGTCAAAACTGCCAGCCTGGCGCTGACCCTGGTGGATGGTGCTGGCACCGTGGTCGCCAATCGCGGCCTGTCGCAAACCGAATCGCGCTACCTGCGCATGGTACTGACGGACAGCAGTGGCATCGCCTTGCCCTTCAGCCGGGTGACTGTTACTCTGGATTCGACCAACGCCCGTCTGGTCCCGGCAGCCGGGGTTGATTTGACCGATGCGGCAGGTGTGTTGCTGATGCGCATCACACCGGCTGATGTCACCGCCGCCGGCCCGGTGCAAGCCACCGCGGCTGCCACCGTGGCCGGCGTGGCCGTCACCCAAACCCTGGACTTGCAAATTGCCGCCGGCACGGTCAGCCTCACGGGCATGAGTGCCACGCCAGCCAGTGTGCAAAACGGCCAGTCGGTCAATGTGTCAGTGAATGTGTTGGTTAACGGTGCGCAGGCTGCGTCGAACGCGCTGGCGGTGGCGTTCACCAGCGGTTGTGGCACGGTGTCGCCGGCTTCCAGCCTGGTGGACGGCAACGGCCGCGCCACGGGCGTGATCCAAACCGCCAATGCGGGCAACTGTTCCGTGCTGGCCACGGCGGCTGGCGGCGTCACCAGCAGCGCCGCCTTCACGGTGACCGCGCCGCCCATCACCGGCATCCGGTTTGTCAGCGCTACACCCTCGGTCATTTACCAGGCCGGTTCGGTGGGGGCCAATATCTCGTTGGTCAGTTTCAAGGTGGTCAACTCGTTGGGGGCGGCGGTGCAGGGTGAAAACGTGACAGCCAGCCTGTCGAATACCGACGGCGGTATCAATTTTTGCGGCTCTCCCTCGGTCGGCACATCTGGTGCGGATGGCGTGGTGACCTTTTCAGTGTGTGCTGGCACTCTACCGGCCAATGTGCAGGTGCGCGCCACGCTCAATACCAACCCGCTGATTGCCACCAATTCCAACCTGTTGACGGTCCAGACTGGCGTGGCATCGCAGCGCTTTTTTGACCTGTCGGCGAACAAACTCAATGTTTATGTGGGGGGGCAGTTCACCACGCAGGTCAACGGCAACAGCATTGACCTCACCGCCTATGCGGCTGATCGCCAAGGCAATCCGGTGCCCGACCGCACCAAGATCATCTTTGTGACCGAGGGTGGGCAAATCAATTCAAGCAGTCTGAGCAGCTGTGAAATCAGCGCGGGCAGCTGCACCGTCCGCCTGATTGGCCAGGCCTACCGGCCGCTGGGCTCGTCGGCCGCCAACGGCGACCCGCGCCCGGGCCGGGTCACGGTGCTGGCCTACACCGACGGCGAGGAGCACTTCATCGACGCCAACAACAACAACCGCTACGACGCCGGCGAGCTGTTTGAAGACCTGGGCCTGCCTTACCTGGACAAGGACGAGAGCCGCGACTTTGTGGCCGCCTACACCAATCTGGTCACCGGCACCAGCGAAGGTGAGACCTCGTACCCCCTGCCCACCGGCGCCTCGGGTGCGCTGGCCTGCCCGGCGAGCGCCAACACCGGGCTGTCAGTGGCCGGCAGCTGCAACGGCGCCTGGGACGGCAACACTAAGGTGCGCCGCGCTTTGGTCGTCATCTTCTCGGGCGGCGAGATCGGCCAGCCCGGGGGCTACGACGCCACGATTCCGGCCATTCACCACACTGAGGTGCTGGCCGCTTCTACCGGGGCCGTAACGGTCCGCCTGTCAGACTACAACGGCAACCCCCTGCCAGCCGACGCCGCGCTCACGGTACAAACCTTCCCCGCGCTGCCCGCCGGCACCTGCTCTGCCACGCTGGAAGGCGCCACCATCGGCAGCACCATCGAGCCGACCCAGCACACCGCCACCCTGAAAAGCTGTGTCACCGGCGATATGGTGCGCATTACTGCCACCGTCAGCGGCAAGGCGAGTTCGCTGAGTGTGGTGCTGCCTTGAGTGTGACAAGTGCAACGAATGTGGTACCTGAACCGGCCTGCATCGCCCTGGTGGGCCTGCCCGGCTCCGGCAAAACCACCGTTGGCCGCCAGCTCGCGCGCCGCCTCGGGCTTGACTATTTTGATTCTGACCATGTGATCGAGCAGCGCCTGGGCTGTTCGATTCGAACCTATTTTGAGCATGAGGGTGAAGACCGCTTTCGTGATGTCGAGTCGGCGGTGCTGGACGAGCTCACCCAAAAGAGCGGCGCGGTCATCTCCACAGGCGGCGGCTCGGTGTTGCGCGAGGCCAACCGGCAGCACCTGCAGCAGCGCTGTCAGGTGGTGTACCTGAATGCGTACCCGGATGACCTGTTTCGACGCTTGCGCCACGATGTGAACCGGCCCCTGCTGCAGGTGGCCGACCCGCTGACCCGGTTGCGTGACCTACATGCGGTGCGCGATCCGCTCTACCGTGCCACGGCGCATTTCGTCGTCGAGACCGGGCGGCCGTCAGTGGCCACGCTGGTGAACATGATCGTCATGCAACTGGAGCTGTCAGGCGCCGTGCCCAGCCGTTAGCCTGACCCCGCCCTAACGGTGCACCCGGCTGCCGCTGCCTCTAAACTCGATGCTATGAACATCTCTAAATTGCAGATCGTCCGCATTGACCTCGCCGACCGCAGTTACCCCATCGTCATTGGCAGCGGCCTGCTGGACCAGCCTAAGACCTATGCGGATTTGCCAAACGCCAGCCAGGCGCTGATCGTCACCAACAGCACCGTGGCCCCGCTCTACCTGCAGCGTTTGCGTGGCGCCCTGCAGGGCAAATACCGCCAGGTGCTGGAGGTGGTGCTGCCCGATGGCGAGCAGCACAAAACCTGGCAGACGCTGAACCTGATTTTTGACGCGCTGCTGGGCGCTGGCTGCGACCGTAAGACGGTGCTGTTCGCCCTGGGTGGCGGTGTGGTGGGGGACATGACCGGTTTTGCCGCCGCCAGCTTCATGCGCGGCGTGCCCTTTGTGCAGGTACCCACCACCCTGCTGGCGCAGGTCGACTCGTCGGTGGGTGGCAAGACCGCCATCAACCACCCGCTGGGCAAGAACATGATCGGCGCCTTTTACCAGCCGCAGCTGGTGGTGTGTGATCTGGATACGCTGCGCACCCTGCCGCCGCGCGAGCTGTCCGCTGGCTTGGCCGAAGTCATCAAGTACGGGCCGATCGCCGATCTGGCCTTTTTGGACTGGATCGAGGCTAACCTTGATGCGCTGCTGGCGCGGGACCCGGCGGCGCTGGCCCATGCTGTCAAACGCAGCTGCGAGATCAAGGCCTGGGTAGTAGGGCAGGACGAGCGTGAGGCTGGCCTGCGCGCCATCCTCAACTTTGGCCACACCTTCGGCCACGCTATCGAGGCGGGTCTGGGCTATGGCGAATGGCTGCACGGCGAGGCTGTGGGTTGCGGTATGGTGATGGCGTCCGAACTGTCCTGCCGGCTCGGATTGGTGGACAAGCCCTTTGTGCACCGCCTGAAATCGCTGATCGCCCGCGCCGGTTTGCCGGTGCGCGGCCCGCAGCTGGCGGACGATGACAACGCCGAGCGCTACCTGGCGTTGATGCGGCTAGACAAAAAATCGGAGGCGGGCGAGATCCGCTTTGTGCTGATCGACGGACCCGGCCAAGCCGCGGTGCGCCCGGCGCCGGATGCGCTGGTGCGTGAGGTGATTGATGCCAGTCAAGCCGGTGGTCAATGATGTTATTCTTCGCCTAAGTAAAAGACGGGCCACTGTGCAGGGACCCCGGCTGAAAAGGGAAGCAATGAAATTCTTCGCCGTAATTGGCTCCGCTGGCGCAATTGCCAAGCACCTCCTCGCTATGGTGGGTTTACTAACACTCGCTGCTTGTGGTGGGGGCGGAGGTACTTTTTCCGTGGTGCCAATGTTCAGCACCATGCCCGCAGCAGTGACCTTGTCTGTCGGCGAAGCTCCCTCTTACACCATCGGCGGTGGCACGGTCCCCTATACCGCTAACAGCTCTAATCTGAATGTTGCGGCGGCCACTGTCAGCGGCACGACACTGACAATCACAGGCAAGGTTGCTGGCGCTGCCACCGTTACCGTGTTCGATGCCACAGGTAAATCATTGGGCACAGTAGCCACCGTCGGAACTTCTGCTGCGGCGTTACCCCTTTTCGTCGCCGCACCCGAAGCCGTCACGGTGCCGCTGAGTACCGCACCAAGCTATGCCATCAGCGGTGGTGTCGGTCCCTACACCGCGAGCAGCAGCAATGCGGCAGTCGCTTTTGCGTCTATAAACGGCGCCAACTTGTCGATCGCCGGCTTAGGGACTGGTGTGGCTCAGGTCAGTGTTTTTGACGCATTAGGTGAGACCAAGGTCGTCAATGTGACCGTAGGGTCCGGCAACGCGGCCATCGCCCTGTTTACCACCGTGCCCGGTACGGCCACCATTGGCGTGGCTGACAAGCCGTCCTACACCATTGGGGGTGGCACCGCGCCTTACACAGTAAGTAGTACCAATGCAGGGCTGGTCAAGGCGACAGTCAACGGTACCACCTTAACGCTTGAGGGTGTTGCAGCCGGCACTGCGCAGATTCAGATTTTTGATGCGACCGGTACATCGCGCGCGGCGATTGTGACGGTCGGCTCTGGCAGTCCTGCTGTAGCCCTGTTCATGACCGCGCCCAGCGCGGTGACGGTGGCGCCAGCGGCGACGGCGAACTACACCATAGGAGGCGGCACTGGGCCGTACACGGTAAGCACCAGCAACGCCGCGTCTGCGACGGTGGCGCTGACGGGCTCGGGCTCTACCCTGAGCATCACCGGCGGGGTGGCAGGCACGGCGCGGGTGACGGTGTTTGATGCGGCCGGAGCGTCTGTGGATACGGTGGTGACGGTGAGCACGGGGAACACCCCGAATGCGCTGTACGTGACCGCGCCCAGCGCGGTGAGCTTGGCCCTGGGGACCCCGCAGACCTACACCATTGGAGGCGGCACGGCGCCCTATTTAGCCAGCACCAGCAGTGCTGGGGTGGTGACAGCGGCGGTGAGCGCGGGCACGACCCTGACGCTGACGGGTGTGACGGCGGGGACCGCGGAAGTGCTCGTATTTGATGCCACGGGAACTTCGGTGAAAGTGAGCGTGACAGCGAGCACGACGGCGCTGTTCATGACCGCGCCCAGCGCGGTGACGGTGGCGCCGGCTGCGGTCGCGACTTACACCATCAGCGGCGGCACGGCGCCCTACACGGTGAGCAGCAGCAACGGCGCGGCGGCCTCGGCGGTCATCACGGGCACCAACCTGAGCATCACGGGTGTTGGCGCAGGCGCGGCGCAGATCACGGTGTTTGATGCCCGGGGTGTGCAGGTGAACACGGTGGTGACGGTGAGTGCGGGCGCGAGCACAGCCCTGTTCATGACCGCGCCAAGCGCGGTGACGGTGGCCCCGAGTGCGGCGGCCAGCTACACCATAGGAGGCGGCACTGGGCCGTACACGGTAAGCACCAGCAACGCCGCGTCTGCGACGGTGGCGGTGGCGGGCTCGACCCTGAGCATCACCGGTGGGGTGGCAGGCACGGCGCAGGTGACGGTGTTTGATGCGGCCGGAGCGTCGGTGAGCACGGTGGTGACGGTGAGCACGGGTTCGGCTGCCACCCTCTACATCACAGCACCTGTGGCTGTGACGGTTAGCGTTGGCGGAACGGGCGATTACTTTATTGGTGGTGGTGTCGCGCCTTATCGGGTCAGCAGTGCCAACACCGCAGTGGCAACAGCCGCGGTGGTTTCCGGGACCACCCTGAGTATTACTGGCGTGGCATTGGGCAGCGCGCAGGTGACTGTGTTTGATTCCGCTGGCAGTGCGGTCAGCACAACGGTGACCATCAGCAATGGTGCCCCCACCACCGCGCTGTTTGTCACAGCGCCTAGCGCGGTGACGGTGGCACCAGCTGCGGCCCCAACCTACACCATTGGTGGGGGTGCAGCCCCCTACTTTGTAGGTAGCAATAACAACGGTGTGGCCACGGTCAGTGTCTCCGGCACCACGTTGACCATTACCGGTGTCGCCAACGGCGTGGCGCAGATCAGTGTGCTGGACTCGACAGGCGCAGCGGTACGGATTACGGTGAATGTGGGTAGTGGCGGTACGGGTTTGTACATGACTGCGCCCGGTGCGATCTCGATGGCGCCGAGCACGGCCTTACCCTTCGCGATTGGCGGCGGTACGGCACCTTACTCGGTCAGCACCGGTAATGCTGCAATTGCCACCGCCAGCGTGGCGGGGACGGTGTTGACCATCAACGGCGTGGCAGCTGGGACGGCACAGGTGGTGGTGTTCGATGCCACTGGTAGTTCAGTCTCGACCACGGTGACGATAGGCTCCAGCAGTACGACAGGCCTCTATGTGACGGCACCCCCTGGCACGCCAGCGACAGGTGGGGGAGTGACCATGATAGTCGGCACCACCGAGACCTACACGCTGGGCGGCGGTACATCGCCCTATGTGCCAGTCAGTAGCAACAGCGGTGTCGCGGTGGCAAGCTTGGTTGGTGGCAATCGTGTCAGCATTGCAGCAGTGAGTGCTGGTACAGCACTGGTCGCCATCTTTGATGCCAATGGCAATTCGACTTCGGTCGCTGTGACCGTGGTTGGGACGTCGTCGGCCGCACTGTTCACCACGGCGCCGGCGGCGGTCATCATCAGCATCGGTGGGACTCGGGATTACACCGTGGGTGGCGGTAGTGGCACTTACAGTACGCCGGTCAGCAGCAACCAGGCTGTGGCGTCGGCCAGCTTGGTGGGCTCAACGCTCACCGTCAATGGCTTGACGGGCGGCAGTGCCACCATCACTGTGCGCGACTCACTCAATGCCACGGTCACGATCAATGTGACGGTTGGATCAGGTGCCGCGCTGTTTACCTCTGCACCGACTGCGGTCACGCTGGCGATTGGGGCAACGCCCAGCTACACGATTGGCGGCGGTGCACCGATTACCGGTGTGGGGACGCTGCCCTATGTCACCAGCAGCAGCAACGCCGGGGTAGTGACGTCTGTGGTGAGCATGGTGGGTACCACGCCAACGTTGACGCTGACGGGCGTAGCCGCTGGCTCGGCGGCGGTCAATGTGCTGGACTCGACTGGGTCGCTGTTGTCCATCAGCGTTACCGTGGGTTCTGGCGGCGGCGGTGGAGCAGCCTTGTTTACCACGGCACCTGGCGCGATCACGATTGCCAATGGCGCTGCCCCGGTTTACTCGGTGGCTGGTGGTACCGGCCCCTACACGGCCACCAGCAGCAACCCGGCCGTGGCGACAACGCCGGTTGGCGCATTGGTCGGTGGTGTACTGACCATCACCAGCGCGGGCCCAGGGTCGACCAACGTGCTCGTCGTTGATGCCCTTGGCGCTTCAGTGACGATCGGTGTGACGGTCACTCCTGCAGTGACCACGCCCCTGGTGGTGACGCCGAGCACGGTCACGGCCAACGTGGGCGATGTGCTGAGCTTTACGATCAGTGGAGCGTCGCCGGCATACAGCATCGCCGTAAACAATACTAGCGTTGCCACTGCATCTTCCGCGGCTGTAGCAACCAGTGGGGGGGCGTTCACGATCACGCTTAGAAACGTCGGCACCACCTCGGTTGCGATCACCGATTCACTCGGACAAACTACCACCTTGGCGCTGACGGTCAACGCAACAGCTACCACGCTGCGGCTCTCGCCCAGTGCTATTACCGTTGGTGAGGACCTTCCGGCGTTGACGTCCGTGGTGCTGAATATTTACGGGGGTACGGCGCCCTACTCGGCGTTTACCGATGATTTGGTCTTGTCTGGTGTTTCGATTGTGGGTAATGTCTTCACGGTAGGGGTCGGGACCAGTGGCAGCCGATGCATTGACTCGATCGACAGAACCGATCCAGCGGCACCGGTCTATACCCCCTATGGCACTGTGCCAGTCACCTTGACGGTTGTCGATAGCTTGGGTGCATCTGCCACTTCAGTGATGACGATCCGGGATAACGGTGTCAGCGCAGGCGGCGGTTGCTGATCGTCAAGATCGGGCCATGACCCTGGCCCCCTACGCCTGCCACCCCGACCACTCTCGCGGCCGGCGCTTTGCCCAGGCACCGGCGCCCACGCGCACCGAATTCCAGCGCGACCGCGACCGCATCGTGCACTGCACGGCGTTTCGGCGGCTGGTGTACAAGACCCAGGTGTTCCTGAACCACGAGGGCGATCTGTTCCGTACCCGGCTGACCCACTCACTTGAGGTGGCGCAACTCGGCCGGTCCATGGCGCGCTCGCTGTCGCTGAATGAAGACTTGGTGGAGGCCATTGCGCTGGCGCACGACCTGGGTCACACGCCGTTCGGCCACGCCGGACAAGACGCGCTCAATGCCTGCATGCAGCCCTTTGGCGGCTTTGAGCACAACCTGCAGAGCCTGCGCGTGGTCGATACGCTGGAAGAGCGCTACCCAGAATACGATGGCTTGAATCTGAGCTTTGAGACGCGCGAGGGCATTCTCAAGCACTGCTCGGCCACCAACGCGCAGGCGCTGGAGCAACAAGAGCCGGGTGGGGTAGGGCGGCGCTTTTTAGACCGCACCCAGCCCAGTCTGGAGGCGCAGCTGTGCAACCTGGCCGATGAGATTGCCTACAACGCGCACGACATTGACGACGGCGTGCGCTCTGGCCTGATCACGCTGGCGCAGTTGCAGCAGGTGCCGCTGGTGGATGATTTTCGGCGGCAGATTTTGGCCGAGTTTCCGGGCTTGGGCGAGCGCAGCCAAGGCCGGCGCCTGCTGTACGAGACCATCCGCCGCATGCTCAGCGCCCAGGTGTATGACGTGATGGCGGCCAGTAGCCAGGCCATCGAGCTCGCTGCCCCGGCTGATGTGGCGGCAGTGCGCCAGCTGCCGGCGCTGATTCAGTTCAGCCAGGCCATGGCGGCACGCTCTCAGGTGCTCAAGACTTTTTTGCTGCATCAGCTGTACCGCCACCCGCAGGTGATGCACACCACCCGGCTGGCGCAGCAGGTGGTGCACGAGCTGTTTGCGATCTACCAGGCGCAGCCGACCGAGATGGCCGAAGGCTTTGCCGCCCGTAGCCAAGCCCTGGCCGGCACAGCCGACGCGCCAGCCACCCGAGCCCGCGTGGTGGCCGACTACATTGCCGGCATGACCGACCGTTTTGCCACGCGCGAGCATGAACGCCTGAGTGGCCAGCGCCTGCTGCCATGACGCTCATCCAAACCCACCCCGACGCTGCCCGCGTCCAGCAGCACATGCAGCGCTGGCTGGAGCGCGCCGTGATCGGCCTGAACCTGTGCCCGTTTGCCAAGGCGGTGCACGTCAAGGGCCAGATCCGCTACGCCGTCACCGCCGCCACCGATGCCGGGGAATTACTGGCCGAGTTGCGCCAGGAATTGCTCGATTTGGCGCAGGCCGACCCAACCGAGAGCGACACCACGCTGCTGGTGGCGCCTGATGCCTTGGCCGATTTTTTGGATTTCAATGATTGCCTGGGCCGCTCAGAACGCTTGCTGCGCAAGCTGGGGCTGGATGGCGTGCTGCAAATTGCCAGTTTCCACCCGCGCTACCAGTTTGCCGATGCCGAGCCGGACGATGTGAGCAACTGCAGCAACCGCGCACCCTACCCGACGCTGCACCTGCTGCGCGAGGCCAGCATTGCGCGCGCGGTGCAGGCCGTGCCCGATGCGGCCGACATTTATGAGCGCAACCGGCAGACCCTGGCGACGCTCGGTTTTGCCGGCTGGGCCGCGCTGGGATTGGATTCATAGCGATGAAAAAAGTAGCAATAGGCGGCAATGCACTGCCGCCCGAGGTGCGGCCCGGTCAGTCGGTCGAGCTGTTGCAGGCGCTGCACATCCTCACGCGTGACGGCAAGCTCAACCAGGACTCGCGCCGCAAGCTCAAGCAGGTGTACCACCTGTTTCAGTTCATCGAGCCCTTGCTGTTGGCGCTGCCAGACAAGCCCGGTGGCATCACGCTGGCCGATCATGGCGCCGGCAAGTCTTACCTTGGCTTCATCCTGTACGACCTGTTTTTCAAGTCGCAGGCAAGTGGCCACATTTACGGCATCGAGACCCGCACCGAGTTGGTGCAAAGTTCACGTGAGCTGGCCGCGCGCCTTGGCTTTGCGCGCATGTCGTTCTTGAACCTGAGAGTGGCCGAGTCAACCCATGCGGCCCAGTTGCCGGCACAGATTGACATCGTGACCGCGCTGCACGCCTGCGACACCGCTACCGACGACGCCATTGCCTTCGGCCTGGCCAAACAGGCTACTTATATGGTGCTGGCGCCCTGCTGCCAGGCCGAAGTGGCCCGCGTGCTCAGTCAGCACAAGGCCCTGTCACTGGCCCGCACCCCGCTTGCCGAGCTGTGGCGCCACCCGCTGCACACCCGCGAGCTGGGTAGCCAGCTCACCAATGTGCTGCGCTGCCTGTACCTGGAGGCGCGTGGCTACCAGGTGACCGTGACCGAGCTGGTGGGCTGGGAGCACAGCCTGAAAAATGAACTCATCATCGCGCGCCACACCGGCCAGCCCAAACACAGTGCCGCCGAGCGCCTGCGCGCCATCCTGGAAGAATTTGGCCTGAGCAGCCTGCTGAGCACCCGCTTCCAACTTTAATTGGGGTCAGATTCCAATTAATATCGGGTTTTGGCTTGTGAAGGAGATGCGATGGCCCGCCAGCCCCGGCTCACGCTGCCCGGCTACCCGCACCATGTGATCCAGCGCGGCAACAACCGGCAAGTTATTTTTGCGAAAACAGCCGATTACCAGCGTCTGTTGGATCTGCTTGACGACAACGCCCGCCAGTTTGACGTGGCCATCCACGCCTATGTGCTGATGAGCAACCACTTTCACCTGCTGGTCACGCCGCAAAGCAGCGATGGCCTGCCGCAGATGATGCAGGCGGTGGGCCGGCGCTATGTGCGTTACTTTAATGACAGCCAGCAGCGCAGTGGCACCCTGTGGGAAGGGCGCTACCGTTCCACCCTGATCCAGACCGACCGCTACCTGTTGGCCTGCATGGCCTATATCGACCTTAACCCGGTGCGGGCTGGGTTGGTGGCACAAGCGGCGGACTACCCCTGGTCCAGCCACGGCCATTACATTGGTCGGCGCGCTGACAAATTGGTCACGCCGCATCCGCTGGTGTGGGAGCTGGGCAACACCCCGTTTGCGCGCGAGGCCGCCTATGCCGAACTGGTGCAGGCCGGCGTCAACCCGGTGCAGCAGACCGCCTTGACCGATGCCACCCTGAGCGGTTGGGCCCTTGGCGAGCCGGATTTTGTGGCGGATTTACAAAAACGCACCCAGCGTCGCGTGGTTAAAGGGCAGGCCGGCCGACCTCACGCCGCCAGTAATTTATAAGAAAAATGGCTCTAGGCCACGCCCCTATTGACTAGTTTGCTCTTATTTTTGATGTGTCCCTATTTTTCGACTTTAGATAAGAAATTGAAATTAATTGGAATCTGACCCCAATTAAAGGGCTTGGCACTTTTGTTGCGATGCAGTATTCTTCGATCCCCGTGCCAATAACAGGAGTGGGCCATGACGACGGCTGCAGAAATTAACTATCTCAAAAACCATGGCTTGTACGCCAGTGAACATGAGCATGACGCTTGTGGTGTGGGCTTTGTGGCTCATATCCGTGGTGAAAAGAGCCATGCCATTGTCAGCAATGCGCTCAAGATTCTGGAAAACCTGGACCACCGGGGTGCCGTGGGTGCCGACAAACTGATGGGCGATGGCGCTGGCATCCTGATCCAACTGCCTGATGCGCTGTACCGCGAAGAAATGGCGGCCCAGGGTGTGGTGCTGCCGGCGCCGGGCGAATATGGCGTGGGCATGATCTTTTTGCCCAAGGAGCACGCCAGCCGGCTGGCCTGCGAGCAAGAGATGGAGCGGGCGATCCGGGCCGAGGGCCAGGTGCTGCTGGGCTGGCGCGACGTGCCGGTCAACCGCGAGATGCCGATGTCGCCCACCGTGCGTGAAAAAGAGCCAGTGCTGCGCCAGGTGTTCATTGGCCGCGGCACCAATGTGATCGTGCAGGACGCGCTGGAGCGCAAGCTGTATGTGATCCGCAAGACCGCCAGTGCCGCCATCCAGAACCTGCAGCTCAAGCACAGCAAAGAGTATTACGTGCCCAGCATGTCCAGCCGCACCGTGGTCTACAAGGGCCTATTGCTGGCCGACCAGGTGGGCACTTATTTCCGCGATCTGGAAGACGTGCGCTGTGTTTCGGCCCTGGGTCTGGTGCACCAGCGCTTCTCCACCAACACCTTCCCCGAGTGGCCGCTGGCCCACCCCTACCGCTACGTGGCGCACAACGGCGAGATCAACACCGTCAAAGGCAACTACAACTGGATGAAGGCGCGAGAAGGCGTGATGTCTTCACCTGTGCTGGGTGACGACCTGCAAAAGCTGTACCCGATCAGCTTCGCCGGCCAATCCGACACGGCCACTTTTGACAATTGTCTGGAACTGCTCACCATGGCTGGCTACCCAATCAGCCAGGCGGTGATGATGATGATCCCCGAGCCCTGGGAGCAACACAGCACCATGGACGAGCGCCGCCGGGCTTTTTATGAGTACCACGCGGCCATGCTGGAGCCCTGGGACGGCCCGGCCAGCATCGTCTTCACCGACGGCCGTCAGATTGGCGCCACACTGGACCGCAATGGCCTGCGCCCCTCGCGCTACTGCATCACCGATGACGATTTGGTCATCATGGGCTCCGAATCTGGCGTGCTGCCCGTGCCAGAGAACAAAATCGTTCGCAAGTGGCGCCTTCAGCCCGGCAAGATGTTCTTGATCGATTTGGAGCAGGGCCGCATGATCGACGACGAGGAGCTCAAGGCCAACCTGGCCAACAGCAAGCCTTACAAGCAGTGGATCGAAAACCTGCGCGTCAAGCTCGACGACGTGACTTTTGTTGACCGCCGCGTCGACGATGCACTGGCCGAAGTGGTGGGCGACCTGGAGCCCAAACGCGTCACCGACACGGTGAGCCTGCTCGACCGTCAGCAGGCCTTTGGTTTTACCCAGGAAGACCTGAAGTTCCTGATCGCCCCGATGGCCACGGCCGGCGAGGAGGCCATTGGCTCCATGGGCAACGACAGCCCGCTGGCCGTGCTGTCCGACAAGAACAAGCCGCTGTACAACTACTTCAAGCAGCTGTTTGCCCAGGTGACCAACCCGCCGATCGATCCGATTCGCGAGGCGATCGTGATGAGCCTGGTGTCCTTCATCGGCCCCAAGCCCAACCTGCTCGATATCAACCAGGTTAACCCGCCAATGCGGCTGGAGGTTAGCCAGCCGGTGCTGAACTTTGCCGATATGGCAAAACTCCGAGACATCGAAACCCACACCCAGGGCAAGTTCCGCAGCTACACCCTAGATATCACCTACCCACTGGCCTGGGGCCATGAGGGGGTTGAGGCCAAGCTGGCTTCGCTGTGCGCCGAGGCGGTGGACGCGATCAAGGGTGGTAAAAATATCCTGATCATCAGCGACCGCAGCGTCAACGCCAACCAAGTGGCCATCCCGGCACTGCTGGCCCTCTCAGCCATTCACCAGCACCTGGTGCTGGCTGGTCTGCGAACCTCAGCGGGTCTGGTGGTCGAGACCGGCACCGCGCGCGAGGTGCACCACTTCGGTGTTTTGGCAGGCTACGGCGCCGAGGCGGTCCACCCCTATCTGGCGCTGGAAACCCTGGCCAATATCCACAAGAACCTGCCAGGCGAGTTGAGTGCCGACAAAGCCATCTACAACTACATCAAGGCGGTGGGTAAGGGCCTGTCCAAGATCATGTCCAAGATGGGCGTCTCTACCTACATGAGCTATTGCGGCGCCCAACTGTTCGAGGCCATTGGCCTGAGCAGCGCCACCATCGCCAAATATTTCAGCGGTACCCCCAGCCGGGTCGAGGGGATTGGCGTGTTCGAGATCGCCGAAGAAGCCATCCGCATGCACCGCGCGGCCTTTAGCGCAGACCCGGTGTTAGCCACCATGCTGGATACCGGTGGTGAGTACGCCTGGCGCGCCCGCGGCGAAGAGCACATGTGGACGCCCGACGCTATTGCCAAGCTGCAGCACAGCACCCGCGCCAACAACTGGAGCACCTACAAAGAATACGCGCAGCTCATCAATGACCAGAGCCGGCGCCATATGACGCTGCGCGGCCTGTTTGAGTTCAAGCTTGACCCCAGCCGCGCCATTCCGGTGGATGAGGTCGAGCCGGCCAGCGAGATCGTCAAGCGCTTTGCCACCGGCGCCATGTCGCTGGGCTCCATCAGCACTGAGGCGCACGCCACGCTGGCTGTGGCCATGAACCGCATCGGCGGCAAGAGCAACACGGGCGAGGGCGGCGAAGACCCGGCGCGTTACCGCAACGAGCTCAAGGGCATCCCCATCAAGCAGGGCGACTCGCTCAAAAGCGTGATCGGCGAGGACGTGGTTGAGGTCGATTTGCCGCTGCGCGATGGCGATTCGCTGCGCTCTCGTATCAAGCAGGTGGCGTCGGGCCGCTTTGGCGTCACGGCTGAGTACCTGAGCAGTGCCGACCAGATTCAGATCAAGATGGCGCAAGGCGCCAAGCCGGGTGAGGGCGGTCAGCTGCCCGGCGGCAAGGTGACCGACTACATTGGAAAGCTGCGCTACTCGGTGCCCGGCGTCGGTTTGATTTCCCCGCCGCCACACCACGACATCTATTCCATTGAAGACCTGGCGCAGCTGATCCACGACCTGAAAAACGTGGCGCCGCACGCCAGCATCAGCGTCAAGCTGGTGAGCGAGATCGGCGTGGGCACCATCGCCGCCGGGGTGGCCAAGTGCAAGAGCGACCATGTGGTGATTGCCGGGCACGATGGTGGCACCGGCGCTTCGCCCTGGTCCAGCATCAAGCACGCCGGCAGCCCTTGGGAAATTGGCCTGGCCGAGACCCAGCAAACCCTGGTGCTCAACCGGCTGCGCAGCCGCATCCGAGTCCAGGCCGATGGCCAGATGAAGACCGGCCGCGACGTGGTCGTTGGCGCCTTGCTTGGGGCCGACGAGTTCGGCTTTGCCACGGCGCCGCTGGTGGTGGAGGGCTGCATAATGATGCGCAAGTGCCACTTGAACACCTGCCCGGTGGGTGTGGCGACGCAAGACCCGTTGCTGCGAAAGAAGTTCTCGGGCAAGCCGGAGCATGTGGTCAATTACTTCTTCTTTATTGCCGAAGAGGCTCGCCAGATCATGGCGCAGTTGGGGATCCGCAAGTTTGACGACATGATCGGTCGCGCCGACCTGCTGGACACGCGCCAGGGCATTGACCACTGGAAAGCCAGCGGCCTGGATTTCGGCCGACTGTTTGCCATGGCGCCGGTCGGTCCCGAGGTGCCGCGCCGCCAGACCGAGACCCAGGCCCACGGGCTGGAAAAAGCGCTCGACCAGGTGCTGATTACCAAATGCCGCTCGGCCATCGACCGCGGTGAGCGGGTGCAGTTCATGGAGGTGGCGCGCAATGTCAACCGCTCGGTCGGTGCCATGCTCTCAGGCGCGGTCACCCAGGCGCACCCGGAAGGCCTGCCGGATGACACCATCCGTATCCAACTAGAAGGCACCGGAGGCCAATCCTTTGGCGCCTTTCTGGCGCGCGGCATCACGCTGTATCTGATTGGCGACGCCAATGACTACACCGGCAAGGGTCTGTCCGGCGGCCGCGTGGTGGTGCGCCCCAGCATCGATTTCCGTGGTGAGGCGGTGCGCAACACCATCGTTGGCAATACCGTCATGTACGGCGCCACCAGTGGCGAAGCCTTCTTTAGCGGTGTGGCCGGCGAGCGCTTTGCGGTGCGCCTGTCAGGCGCGACCACGGTGGTTGAGGGGACCGGCGACCATGGCTGCGAGTACATGACCGGTGGCACGGTGGCCGTGCTCGGCAAGACCGGGCGCAACTTTGCGGCGGGCATGAGTGGCGGTATTGCCTATGTGTATGACGAAGACGGTCAGTTTGCCCGGCGCGCCAACACCGCCATGGTGGCCCTGGAGAAGGTGCTGACGCCCGCCGAGCAAGAGGCCACCGTGCCCCGCGCCATCTGGCACCATGGGAAGAGCGACGAGGCGCAGTTGAAGAAGCTGCTGGAAGACCATAACCGCTGGACCGGCAGCAAGCGCGCCCGCGAGCTGCTCGACACCTGGGATCAGTCCCGCCTGAAATTCGTCAAGGTCTTCCCGCTGGAATACAAGCGGGCCCTGGGCGAGATTCATGCGAAGAAAACGGCACTAGCCCTTGCCAGTGCTGGATCTAATGCTATCAAAAAAGAAGCGGTTGATGTCAAGTAGTCGAGCATGCTGGCATGGTTCCCCGGTCGTGGCCGGGGATGACACCCACTCCGTCATTCCCGCCTACGTGCCAATGCACGGCACCCACCCCGTCATTCCCGCGAACGCGGGAATCCATGTGCGCACGCCTTGCCGTTTATTCGCCACCCCGTCATTCCCGCGAAGGCGGGAATCCACGCCCCCCTTTATCGAGTGAGCGCATCGCGCTTTAGCTAAGGAAAGACCCAAATGGGAAAAATCACCGGTTTCATGGAATTTGAGCGGCTCGACGAGGGCTACAAGCCTGTGCCCGAGCGCTTAAAAAACTACAAAGAGTTCGTCATTGGGCTCGACGACCAGCAGGCCAAGCAGCAGTCGGCGCGCTGTATGGACTGCGGCACACCGTTTTGCAACAGCGGCTGCCCGGTCAACAACATCATCCCCGACTTCAATGAGCTGGTGTTTCAGGGTGACTGGCAGAACGCCATCGAGGTGCTGCACAGCACCAACAACTTTCCCGAGTTCACCGGCCGAATCTGCCCGGCACCCTGCGAGGCGGCCTGCACCCTGAATGTGAACGACGACGCGGTGGGCATCAAGTCGATCGAGCATGCCATCATTGACCGGGCCTGGAGTGAGGGCTGGGTGCAACCGCGTCCGGCTGAGCATGCCAGCGGCAAAAAAGTGGCGGTGGTGGGCTCCGGCCCGGCCGGCATGGCGGCCGCGCAGCAACTGGCGCGTGCCGGCCACGCTGTGACGCTGTTCGAGAAAAACGACCGGGTTGGTGGCCTCTTGCGCTACGGCATTCCCGACTTCAAGATGGAAAAAAGCCACATCGATCGCCGCGTGGCGCAGCTGCAGGCCGAGGGTGTGACCATTCGCACTGGCGTTATGGTGGGCGTGCTGCCTGAAGGTTCCAAGGTCACCAACTGGGCCCAAGAGACGGTGTCACCTACCCAGCTGCAGCAAGACTTTGATGCCGTGCTGCTGACGGGCGGCGCTGAGCAGTCGCGTGATCTGCCTGTGCCGGGCCGTGAGTTGGCAGGCATTCATTTCGCTATGGAGTTCCTGCCTCAGCAAAACAAGGTCAATGCTGGGGATACGCTGGTCAACCAACTGCGCGCTCAGGGAAAACGCGTGATCGTGATCGGTGGCGGCGACACCGGCAGCGACTGCGTCGGCACCAGTAACCGCCACGGCGCAGCCAGTGTCACGCAGTTCGAAGTGATGCCGGAGCCACCTGTCGAAGAAAACCGTCCGCTCACCTGGCCCTATTGGCCGCTCAAGCTGCGAACCAGCTCCAGCCATGAAGAGGGTTGCGAGCGCGAATTCGCCATCTCCACCAAAGAGTTCCTCGGTGCTGACGGCCAGGTCACCGGACTCAAGACCGTGCGCGTCGAATGGAAAGACGGCAAGATGGCCGAAGTAGCGGGCAGTGAGGAGGTACTTCCGGCCGATATGGTGTTGCTGGCCATGGGCTTTGTCAGCCCGGTCGCCACCGTGCTGGACAGTTTTGGCGTCGCCCGCGATGCACGGGGCAATGCCCGGGCCGGTACGGATGTGGTGGGTGGTTATGCCACCAATGTGCCCAAGGTCTTTGCCGCCGGTGATATCCGCCGTGGCCAGAGCCTGGTGGTGTGGGCGATCCGTGAGGGCCGTCAGGCGGCACGCGCTGTTGACGAGTTTTTGATGGGTTTTAGCGAATTGCCAAGGTAAGGGTGAGGTAAAGCCAGTTTTTTGTCATCAAGGCATCGGGGCCAGCCCTTATGATCGGCTCGACCGGGAAAATCTCGGCCTCCTGTTTATGGCCTTATCCCCTTCTGAATCCCTCGTTGAATTGCGTCACCTGACCTTTGGGTACGGTGAACGCGTTATTCTGGACGACATCTCTCTGGTGGTGCCGCGTGGCAAGGTCACCGCCCTGATGGGTGCCTCGGGCGGCGGCAAGACCACCATCCTGCGGCTGATCGGCGGGCAAAACCGGGCGCAGTCCGGGCAAACCCTGTTTGACGGCCAGGACATCGGCCCCATGAACCAGACCGAGCTGTACGCCGCGCGCCGACGCATGGGCATGCTGTTCCAGTTTGGCGCCCTGTTTGCCGACCTGTCGGTGTTCGAGAACGTGGCCTTTCCGCTGCGCGAGCACACCGACCTGCCCGAACCACTGATCCGCGACATCGTGCTGATGAAACTCAACGCGGTGGGCCTGCGCGGGGCGCGTGACCTGATGCCCAGTGACCTGTCGGGTGGCATGGCACGGCGCATCGCCCTGGCGCGGGCCATCGCACTTGACCCGGAGCTGGTGATGTACGACGAGCCGTTTTCCGGGCTGGATCCGATTTCCCTTGGTACGGCTGCGCGCCTGATCCGCCAACTCAATGATTCAATGGGCCTGACCAGTATTTTTGTCTCGCACGAGCTGGAGCAGACTTTTGCCATTGCTGACCATGTGATCATCTTGGCCAATGGCAAGATTGCCACTCAGGGTACGCCCGACCAGGTTCGCCAAAGCAGTGACCCACTGGTGTACCAATATGTCAACGCCCTGTCGGACGGCCCGGTGCGTTTCCATTACCCGGGCCCCAGCGTGGCCGAAGACTTCGGGGTGGCAGCGTCATGAGCTGGTACAAACCTGCTGACCTGGGCTTCGGCGTGCGGCGCCAACTCGCCGGCCTGGGCTACGGCGCGCGCCTCTTTGGCCGCCTGTTGGCCACGCTGCTGCCAGCGCTGCGCCGGTTTGCTCTGGTGCGCGACCAAATCCATTTTCTGGGCAACTATTCTTTGGCCATCATCGCCGTGTCGGGCCTGTTTGTCGGCTTTGTGTTTGGCTTGCAGGGCTACTACACGCTGCAGCGCTACGGCTCATCCGAGGCGCTGGGCCTGCTGGTCACACTCAGCCTGGTGCGCGAGCTCGGGCCCGTGGTCACAGCTTTGCTGTTTGCCGGCCGTGCCGGAACCTCATTGACCGCTGAAATCGGACTGATGAAGGCGGGTGAGCAGATCAGCGTGATGGAGATGATGGCGGTCGACCCAGTGCAACGTATTTTGGCGCCGCGCTTCTGGGCCGGCGTCATCACCATGCCGTTGCTGGCGGCGGTGTTCAGCGCCATGGGCATCATTGGGGGCTGGGTGGTCGGGGTGTTGATGATTGGTGTGGATGCCGGTTCGTTCTGGAGCCAGATCCAGGGCGGCGTCGACGTCTGGAAGGACGTCGGCAACGGCGTCATCAAGAGCGTGGTGTTTGGCTTTACCGTGACCTTTGTCGCCCTGCTGCAGGGCTATGGGGCGCAGCCCACGCCCGAAGGGGTGGCGAGCGCTACGACCCGCACGGTGGTGGTCGCTTCGCTGGCGGTGCTGGGCCTGGACTTCATCCTGACCGCCATGATGTTTACGATTTAGAAAGAGGCTGCATGCAACGCTCCAAAAATGATGTCTGGGTTGGCCTGTTTGTGCTGATCGGCGCTGTCGCCATCCTGTTTCTGGCCCTGCAGTCGGCCAACCTCTTGAGTCTGAGTTTTCAGACCACCTACCGGGTGGTCGCCAAGTTCGACAATGTGGGTGGCCTCAAGCCCAAGGCCGCCGTGCGCAGCGCCGGCGTGGTGGTGGGGCGCGTTGAGAAGATCGTCTTTGACGACAAGTCCTTTCAGGCCCGCGTCACTCTTGCACTGGAGAGCCGCTATGCCTTTCCGAAAGACAGCTCGCTCAAGATCCTGACCAGTGGCCTGCTCGGTGAGCAGTACCTCGGGCTCGAAGCCGGTGCCGATGTGAAAAACCTGGCGGCGGAAGATGTCGTTGGCAACACTCAGTCGGCCGTGGTGTTGGAGAGCCTGATCAGCCAATTTTTGTACAACAAAGCGGCCGATACCAGCGCGCCGGACGCGACGCCCAAGGCGAAACCATGACGGTTGGCGGCCCGGGCGTGACTGTTCACCAGCGCCGACGCCAGTCAGGCCGTGGGGCAGCCCATGCGCTGCCGCTGGTCGGGCTGATGCTCGCCTTGGTGGGTTGTGCCAGTGGTCCTCAGGCTAACCCAATTGACCCGCTGGAGCCGTTCAACCGGAGCGTGTTTCGCTTGAACGATACCCTCGACGCAGCGCTGGTCAAACCGGTCGCCACACTGTACCGTGACCATACACCAACAAGAGTCCGCCAGGGCATCGGCAATGTGTTCGGCAACCTGGAAGATGTCTGGTCCGCTGTCAATAGCGCGCTCCAGCTGAACGGCCGGGCGTTGACTAACAGCGTGACGCGGGTCGTGATCAACACCGTGATGGGTGTCGGTGGCGTGGTTGATGTGGCCTCTGAGATGGACATCGAGCGGCAAACCAAGGATTTCGGCCATACCCTGGGTTTCTGGGGCGTCCCGCCTGGCCCCTACATCATGCTGCCGATTTTGGGGCCATCCACCCTGCGGGACACCGTGGCGCTGCCGCTGGATTGGCAAGGCGACCTGGTCAGGCAAATTCCCTATGTGCCTGGGCGCAATGCGGCGACCGTACTGCGCGGCGTTGACACCCGGTCCAGCTTGCTCAAGGCCACGACCATGCTCGAAGAAGTCGCCTTGGACCGTTATACCTTCACCCGCGACGCCTTTTTGCAGCGCCGGCGAAATGATATCTTCGGCGGCTATCCGCCGGAAGAAGACGCCCCGACGCAGCCAGTAGTCCCAGATATGAAAGCTCTACCATGATTCGTCGATTCTTCAACCAATGCCTTGTAACTGGCTTACTGATTGGCGCTAGCCTTCTGGTCTTACCCGCCCGGGCGGCCGACGAGGCTGCTGACGTGCTGATCAAACGCCTGTCGAGCGAGGTGCTGGACACCATTCGCGCCGACAAGTCGATCCAGGCTGGTGATGTTGGCCGCATCATCGCATTGGTCGACACCAAAATCATGCCGAACGTGAATTTTCAGCGCATGACAGCTTCGGCTGTGGGACCGGCCTGGCGCCAGGCCACACCAGAGCAGCAAAAGCGCTTGCAGGACGAGTTCAAGACCCTGCTGGTACGCACCTATGCGGGTGCCTTGACCCAGATCATTGATCAGGCGATCATCGTTAAACCCCTGCGTGCTGCGCCTGAGGACAAAGAAGTGGTCGTGCGAACCGAGGTGAAGGGCCAGGGCGATGCTATCCAGCTTGATTACCGTCTGGAAAAAACTCCGGGTGAGGGCGCCGGCTGGAAAATCTACAACCTCAATGTGTTGGGCGTCTGGCTGGTTGAAACCTACCGCAGCCAGTTTGCGCAGGAAATCAATGCCAAGGGCTTGAACGGACTGATTAGCACGCTGTCCGATCGCAACAAGGCCAATGCTAAAAAAGGCTGATGGTGTTGGTGCTGCCCCCTCAACTGACGCAATCCGAGGCCAAGGCTTGCCTGCGTGTGCTTCAACTGGAGCTCCTGGCCCAGGCTGCAGCCGTGGTGGTGGATGCTGGTGCGCTGATCCGCTTTGATTCCGCGGCCTTGGCCGTACTGCTGGAGTTGCGGCGGCAAAGTCTGGCAACAGCTAAGACCTTTGCCGTAGCGCACATGCCGACTCGGCTGGCAGATTTGGCGGCGCTCTACGGCATTGGCGACTTGCTGGTCGCTTCGGTCGAGTGAGCCCGTAAAATAGCTGAATACATGTCCGCGATCTCGTTTCAGTCCGTCTCCAAAAGTTACCCCTCTCCGCGCGGACCCAAGTACAGTACCTTTTTAGCGCTGGACCAGGTCAGCCTCGACATCGAAGCAGGTGAATTTTTTGGCCTGCTGGGTCCTAATGGGGCTGGCAAGACCACCATGATTTCCATTTTGGCGGGTCTGACCCGTGCCAGCGGCGGCAGCGTCAAGGTGCTTGGCAGCGACGTGCAGACCGACTACGCCGATGCCCGGCGCAAACTGGGCGTGGTACCCCAAGAGCTGGTGTTTGACCCGTTTTTCAATGTGCGCGAGGCGCTGCGTTTTCAGTCGGGTTACTTTGGCATCCGTCACAACGACGCGTGGATCGATGAACTGCTTGACAGCCTTGGCCTGACCGACAAAGCCAACGCCAACATGCGCCAGCTGTCTGGCGGCATGAAACGCCGGGTGCTGGTGGCGCAGGCCCTGGTGCACAAGCCGCCGGTGATCGTGCTCGACGAGCCCACCGCGGGCGTCGACGTGGAACTGCGCCAGACCCTGTGGCAGTTCATTGCCCGGCTCAACAAGCAGGGGCACACTGTGTTGCTGACCACCCATTACCTGGAAGAGGCTGAGGCCCTGTGCGGGCGCATTGCCATGCTCAAGGCCGGTCGCGTGATTGCGCTAGACCGCACCAGTGAACTGCTGAAGGCTGCCTCGGGCAATGTGCTTCGCTTCAAGATCGACGGCGAGCTGCCACCGGCCTTGGCCCAGCAGGCGCGGATTACCGGGCGCATCGTGCAGTTTCCGGCCCATGATGCCCTGGACATTGAGACCTACCTGGCGGCTGTGCGCCAGGCTGGCCTGTTGGCGCAGGACATCGAGGTGCGCAAGGCCGACCTGGAAGACGTCTTCCTTGCGCTCATGGGTCAGCAGCACGAGGGCGGTGCTGCGGCCGCGCCGGCAACATGACCGGTTGGCGCACCCTGCTCTACAAGGAAGTGCTGCGCTTCTGGAAGGTCAGCTTCCAGACCGTGGCGGCCCCGGTGCTCACCGCTGTGCTGTACCTGCTGATCTTCGGGCATGTGCTGGAAAACCATGTCAAGGTCTATGACAGCATCAGCTACACCGCCTTTTTGGTGCCGGGGCTGGTCATGATGAGCGTGCTGCAAAATTCATTTGCCAACAGCTCGTCTTCGCTGATCCAGAGCAAGATCATGGGCAACCTGGTGTTTCTGCTGCTCACACCGCTGTCGCACTGGAGTTGGTTTTTTGCCTACGTGGGCTCCTCCGTGGCGCGTGGCCTGGTGGTCGGCTTGGGCGTGTTTGCGGTCACGGCCTGGTTTGCCGCGCCGGGCGTGGTTGCGCCGCTGTGGATTGTGGTGTTTGCAGTAATGGGTGCGGCGCTGCTCGGCACCCTGGGGCTGATCGCTGGTCTTTGGGCCGAAAAGTTCGACCAGCTTGCTGCGTTCCAGAACTTTGTCATCATGCCCATGACTTTCCTCAGCGGCGTGTTTTACTCCATCCATTCGCTACCCGCCTTCTGGCAGGGGGTGAGCCACCTGAACCCCTTCTTCTACATGATTGACGGCTTTCGCTTTGGCTTCTTTGGTCAGAGTGATGTGTCGCCCTGGCTCAGCCTGACCATTGTGGGTGTCGCTCTGGCGGTCGCCAGCGCACTGGCGGTGCACCTGCTGCGCATCGGTTACAAGATCCGCAGCTGAATCTCTCCACATGGACCCCTGACATGACCGCAGACCAACTCAAGACCCTGATCGCCGCTGGCCTGCGCTGCGAGCACCTCGAACTCGAAGGCGACGGCCGCCACTGGTATGCCACCATCGTCTCGCCCGAGTTTGAAGGCCAGCGCCCCATCCGCCGCCACCAGCAGGTCTACGCCACGCTCGGTGCCAAGATGCATACCGACGAGGTGCATGCCCTGTCGATGAAAACCTTTACCCCGGCCGAGTGGGCCGCCCAGCAGGCCTGAGCCACACGCCGACTTATGGACAAACTCTTGATTCGCGGCGGCCGCCGCCTGCACGGCGAAGTGAGCATTTCCGGCGCTAAAAACGCAGCCTTGCCCGAGCTGTGTGCCTGCCTGCTGACGGCAGAGCCTGTGACGCTGCGTAATGTGCCGCGTCTGCAGGACGTGGCCACCATGCTCAAGCTGATCCGCAATATGGGCGTGCAAGCCGAGCGCGCTGACGACGGCCTGCTGCAGGTTGACGCCAGCGCTCTGCACAACCCCGAAGCCCCCTACGAGCTGGTCAAGACCATGCGTGCCTCGGTGCTGGCGCTGGGGCCGCTGTTGGCGCGCTTTGGGCATGCCAAAGTTTCCTTGCCGGGCGGCTGCGCCATTGGGTCGCGCCCGGTGGACCAGCACATCAAGGGCCTGAGCGCCATGGGTGCCGACATCAAGGTGGCGCACGGCTACATGGTGGCGCGGCTGGCGCCGGGCCTGAAGCGGCTGCGCGGTGCACGCATCGCTACCGACATGGTCACCGTCACAGGTACAGAAAATTTCCTCATGGCCGCCTGCCTGGCCGAGGGGGAAACCATCCTGGAAAACGCCGCGCAAGAGCCCGAGATCCCTGACCTGGCCGAGATGCTCATCGCCATGGGCGCCCGCATCGAAGGCCATGGCAGCAGCCGCATCCGGATCCAGGGCGTTCCACACCTGCATGGCGCCACGCACCAGGTGGTGGCGGACCGCATCGAGACGGGCACCTTTTTATGCGCAGTGGCCGCCACCGGTGGCGACGTGATGCTGCGCCACGGCCGCGGTGACCATCTTGAGGCAGTGATTGAAAAACTGCGCGACGCTGGCGCTACCGTGACGCCGCTGGCCGAAGGCATTCGGGTGCAGGCAACGGGCCGCTTGCGCGCGCAGAGCTTTCGAACCACCGAGTACCCAGGTTTCCCTACCGACATGCAGGCCCAGTTCATGGCGCTGAACTGCGTCTCACTGGGTACAGCCAAGGTCACTGAAACGATCTTTGAGAACCGCTTTATGCATGTCAATGAGTTGGTTCGCCTGGGCGCCAACATCCAGATCGACGGCAAGGTGGTGCTGGTCGAGGGCGTGCCCCAGCTTTCTGGTGCCACCGTGATGGCCACCGACCTTCGCGCTTCGGCCAGCCTGGTGATTGCCGGTCTGGTGGCGGACGGCGACACGGTGGTGGACCGTATCTACCACCTGGACCGCGGCTATGACCAGATGGAGAGCAAGCTGCGCGCCCTGGGGGCGGACATTCAGCGCATCAAATGATCACCCTAGCCCTGTCCAAAGGCCGCATCTTTGAGGAAACCCTGCCGCTGCTGCGCGCCGCCGGCATCGAGGTGCTGGACGACCCGGACACCTCGCGCAAGCTGATTCTCGACACCAACCAACCGGACGTGCGTGTGCTGGTGGTTCGTGCCACCGACGTGCCCACCTATGTGCAGTACGGCGGCGCTGACTTAGGCATTACCGGGCGCGACACCCTGATAGAGCACATCGCTGCCTGGGGCGGCAGCGCTGGCGCGGCCGGCCTTTACCAGCCCTTAGACCTGGGCATTTCGCGCTGTCGCATCAGCGTGGCGGTGCGGGCTGATTTTGACTATGCCTACGCCGTGCGTCAGGGCTCGCGCCTCCGGGTGGCCACCAAGTACGTGGCCATTGCGCGAGAGTTTTTTGCCACCAAGGGCGTGCACGTGGACCTGATCAAGCTCTATGGCAGCATGGAACTGGCCCCGCTGATCGGCCTGTCAGATGCCATCGTGGACTTGGTCTCTACGGGCAATACTTTGCGTGCCAACCAACTGGTCGAGGTTGAGCACATCATGGACATCAGCGCTCGCTTGGTAGTGAACCAGGCCGCGCTCAAGCTCAAGCAGGCGCCCATCCGCGCCATCATTGATGCCTTTGCTGCTGCCATCCGCGCCTGAGCTGGTGTGAAGTTTGCTATGAATTTAGTAGCTAAACCCCTCCATTTATCAACAGCTAGCGCCACTTTTGAGGCTGATTTTCAGGCCCGCTTGCACTGGTCTGCTCAGGCCGATGCCGCCATCGAGCAGCGCGTGGCCGAGATCCTGGCCGACGTGCAGCAGCGCGGTGATGCCGCCGTGCTGGAATACACCCGCCGTTATGACGCACTGAACGCGCCTAGTGTGGCGGCGCTGGCGCTGTCTCCGGCCGAACTGCGCCAGGCTTTTGACGCCATTCCCCATGCCCAGCGCCAAGCGCTGCAGGCCGCCGCCCAGCGCGTGCGCAGTTACCACGAGGCGCAAAAGCGCGCCACCGGCCAGAGCTGGCAGTACCGCGACCCTGACGGCACATTGCTGGGGCAGAAGGTCACGCCGCTGGACCGGGTCGGCATCTACGTGCCGGGCGGCAAGGCGGCCTACCCCTCATCCGTTCTGATGAACGCCATGCCGGCCCAGGTGGCCGGCGTGGCCGAGATCATCATGGTGGTGCCCACACCGCACGGCGAGAAAAATCCACTGGTGCTGGCGGCGGCCCATCTGGCCGGCGTGCACCGGGTGTTCACCATCGGCGGGGCGCAGGCGGTTGCCGCGCTGGCCTACGGGACCGCCACCATTCCCAAAGTGGACAAAATCACCGGCCCTGGCAATGCCTACGTGGCGGCCGCCAAGCGGCGGGTTTTTGGCACTGTGGGCATCGACATGATTGCTGGCCCCAGCGAGATTCTGGTGCTGGCCGACGGCAGCACGCCGCCTGATTGGGTGGCGATGGACCTGTTCTCGCAGGCCGAACACGATGAGTTGGCGCAAAGCATCCTGCTCTGCCCCGACGCGGCCTACATTACTGCCGTACAGGCCAGCATCACCCGCCTGTTGCCCGAGATGCCCCGCGCCGCCATCATCGCCCGCTCGCTCAATGACCGTGGCGCCCTTATTCTGACCCGCAGCATGGAAGAGGCTTGTGCGCTGAGCAATCGCATCGCGCCCGAGCACTTGGAGGTCAGCAGCCGCGAGCCGCAGCGCTGGGAGCCCTTGCTGAAACATGCGGGCGCCATCTTCCTGGGGGCCTACACCAGCGAAAGTTTGGGCGACTACTGCGCCGGCCCTAACCACGTGCTGCCGACCAGCGGCACCGCCCGCTTCAGCTCACCGCTGGGCGTGTACGATTTCCAGAAGCGCAGCAGCTTGATCGAGGTCAGCCAGGCTGGTGCTCAGGTGCTGGGCCCGATTGCCGCCGAGCTGGCCTATGGCGAAGGGCTCCAGGCCCACGCGCGGTCGGCGGAGATGCGGCTCGACACGGTACCGGTACCGAGGGGCAAGCTGTGATTGACATCCTGCAAAAGGTTTTTCGACAAGACGTGCAAGCCATGCACGCCTACGCCATTCAGGACTCGACCGGCATGGTCAAGCTCGACGCCATGGAAAACCCGTACCAACTGCCGCCCGCCCTGCAGGCCGAGTTGGGTCAACGGTTGGGAGCGCTGGCGATCAACCGCTACCCAGGGGCTCGGGTCGACGAACTGCGGGCCGCGTTGGGTTGCCATGTTGGACTGCCCTCGGGCCACGCCCTGATGCTGGGCAATGGCTCTGATGAACTGATCAGCCTGCTGGCGTTGGCCTGTGCCCTGCCGTGCGCCAGCGTGCTGGCGCCAGTGCCGGGATTTGTGATGTATGCCATGAGCGCGCAACTGCAGGGACTGACCTTCCATGGCGTGCCCTTGACGCCTGATTTTGAGCTGGACGAGGCCGCCATGCTGGCCGCCATTGAACAGCACCGGCCCACCATCACCTACCTGGCTTACCCGAATAACCCCAGCGCCAACCTGTGGGAAGACGCGGTGATCGAGCGCATCATCCTGGCTGTGGGCGAGCAGGGCGGCTTGGTGGTGATGGATGAGGCCTACCAACCGTTTTCCAGCAAAAGCTACCTTGACCGCATGGGCCGGCATGGCCATGTTCTGCTGATGCGCACGCTGTCCAAGTTTGGGCTGGCCGGCGTGCGGCTGGGCTACCTGATGGGGCCGCAGGCGCTGATCGAGCAGGTGGACAAGGTGCGCCCACCCTATAACGTGAGTGTGTTGAACTGCGAGTGCGCCCTTTTCGCGCTTGAGCATGAGGCGGTTTTTGCGGCGCAGGCCCTTGCAATACGCGAACAACGTGCTATGCTTTTTGAAGCATTGGCTGATTTGCCTGGCGTTCGTGCTTACCCCAGCGACGCCAACATGATTCTGCTGCGCGTTCCGGACGCACAGCGCAGCTTTAACGGACTGAAACAACGCAAGGTCCTGGTCAAAAATGTATCTTCCCTGCACCCGCTGCTGGCCAATTGCCTGCGTCTGACGGTGGGCACCGCTGACGAAAACCGCTTACTGCTTAGTGCCCTGCAGGAATCCCTATGACCAACACCTTATTGCCAGAAGCCGCCGCACCCCGTACCGCTGTGGTGTCCCGCAGCACGGCCGAGACCAAGATCACGGTAGGGGTCAATCTGGATGGCACGGGCCTTGCGCGCTTGCACACCGGCATTGGTTTTTTTGACCACATGCTTGACCAGATTGCGCGTCACGGCCTGATCGACTTGGACGTCCAGGCCGAGGGCGATTTGCACATTGATGGCCATCACACCGTGGAAGATGTGGGCATCACGCTGGGGCAGGCAGTGCACCGGGCCTTGGGGGACAAACGCGGCATCCGCCGCTACGGGCATGCCTACGTGCCGCTGGATGAAGCGCTGTCGCGGGTGGTGGTTGATTTTTCAGGTCGGCCCGGACTGGTGATGAACGTGCCTTTCAAGAGCAGCATGATTGGCACCTTTGACAGCCAGTTGGCGCACGAGTTTTTTCAGGGTTTTGCCAACCACGCTTTTGTGACGTTGCACATTGACAACCTGCGCGGCGAGAACGCGCACCACCAGGCCGAGACCGTTTTCAAGGCCTTTGCCCGTGCCCTGCGCGTGGCGCTTGAGTTCGATCCCCGCGCCCTGGCCACCATTCCGTCGACCAAGGGCAGCCTTTGAGCACAGTCGCGGTGGTCGATTACGGGATGGGCAACCTGCGCTCGGTGTCGCAGGCTGTCAAGGCTGCGGCAGCAGACAGTGGCCACCGGGTGCTGGTGACCAACCGCCCCGACGAGGTGCGAGCCGCCGAGCGCGTGGTCCTGCCAGGCCAAGGCGCCATGCCCGACTGCATGCACGAGCTGCGCGCCTCAGGGCTGCTGGCGGCGGTGCTAGAAGCGGCTGCCAGCAAGCCACTGTTTGGGGTGTGTGTGGGCATGCAGATGCTGCTGGATCACAGTGCCGAGGGTGACACGCCGGGCCTAGGTCTGGTACACGGCCAGGTGAGTAAATTTGAGTTGCGTGGTCAGTTGCAGCCCGACGGCAGCCGCTACAAGGTGCCACAAATGGGCTGGAACCAGGTGGGCCGCGCTGGCACCGCTGGCGAGGGGCACGCCGTATGGGGATCGATCCCCGAGGGCAGTTATTTCTATTTCGTCCACAGTTTTTTCGCCCAACCGTCGGATGCGCGCCACACTGTGGGCGAGACCGAGTACGGTCAGCGCTTTTGCTCAGCCATTGCGCGCGATAATATTTTTGCAACGCAATTTCACCCGGAAAAAAGTGCCACCCACGGTCTGTCTCTGTACCGGAACTTCCTGCACTGGCGTCCCTGATGGCGATTCCAGTGGCTGGTTGGGTGGCGTCATGCCCGTTTTCCCACCCCTCTGAAGCACTATGCTTTTAATCCCCGCAATCGATCTCAAAGACGGCCAGTGTGTTCGCCTCAAGCAGGGCGACATGGCGCAATCGACCACGTTTGGCGAAGACCCCGCTGCGATGGCCCGCAATTGGGTCAGCAAGGGCGCGCGGCGCTTGCACCTGGTTGACCTGAACGGCGCCTTCGCGGGCCATCCCAAAAATGAGATGGCTATTCGCAAAATTCTGCGTGAGGTCGGCAGCGAGGTGGATGTTCAGCTCGGTGGCGGCATCCGTGACCTTGACACCATTGAGCGCTACCTGGATGCAGGCCTGCGCTATGTCATCATCGGCACGGCGGCGGTCAAAAATCCCGGTTTTTTGCAAGATGCTTGCACAGCTTTTGGCGGTCACATCATCGTGGGGCTTGATGCGCGGGAAGGCAAGGTCGCGACCGATGGCTGGAGCAAGCTCACCCGGCATGACGTGGTTGATCTGGGCAAAAAGTTCGAAGACTACGGCGTCGAGTCGATCATTTACACCGACATTGGCCGCGACGGCATGCTGACAGGCATCAACATCGAGGCAACGGTCAAGCTGGCGCAGGCGCTCACGATCCCGGTGATCGCGTCCGGCGGCTTGAGTGGCCTCGCCGACATCGAGGCCCTGTGCGCAGTGGAAGACGAGGGCGTTGAGGCAGTGATTTGCGGCCGAGCCATCTACAGCGGTGACCTGGATTTCGCGGCAGCGCAGGCCCGCGCCGACGAACTCAACGGATGACGGGTGCTCGCTAAGCGCATCATTCCCTGCCTGGATGTGACAGGGGGGCGGGTGGTCAAAGGCGTTAATTTTCTTGAGCTGCGCGATGCCGGCGATCCGGTGGAGATAGCGGCTCGCTACAACGAGCAGGGGGCCGATGAGCTCACCTTTCTCGACATCACCGCCACCAGCGACGGCCGCGACCTGATTTTGCACATCATCGAGGCGGTGGCCTCGCAGGTATTTATACCATTGACCGTGGGCGGTGGCGTCCGCACTGTGGACGATGTGCGCCGTCTGCTTAATGCCGGCGCTGACAAAACCAGCTTCAATTCGGCTGCTCTGGCGCGGCCGCAGGTCATCCAGGAGGCCTCCCAACGCTACGGTGCCCAGTGCATCGTGGTGGCTATTGATGCTAAACGCCGCTTTGGCGACGACATGATGGCCCGGGGAGAGGGTTGGGATGTCTACAGCCATGGCGGGCGTAAAAACACGGGACTCGACGCCGTGGCCTGGGCCCGCCAAATGGCCGAGCATGGCGCTGGCGAGATCCTGCTGACCAGCATGGACCGCGATGGCACCAAGGCCGGTTTTGATTTGGCGCTGACGCGTGCCGTGAGCGATGCGATCGACGTGCCAGTCATTGCTTCGGGCGGCGTCGGAACGCTGGACCATTTGGCCGACGGCATCCGGCTGGGCGGCGCCGACGCGGTGCTGGCGGCCAGCATCTTCCACTACGGCGAGTTCACGGTCACACAAGCCAAGACTCACCTGGCCAGCTGCGGCATCCCGGTGCGTCTCTAGCTCGCCAGGCCTGTCGCTCCACCCCACCAGCGTCTGGCAATCGGCGACAATTCCAACATGAAATGGCTGGATGAAATCAAATGGGACGCGCAGGGCCTGGTGCCGGCCATCGCACAGGAGGCTGTCACAGGCGACGTGCTGATGTTTGCCTGGATGAACCGCGAGGCTTTGCAGGCCACGGTCGACACCGGTCGGGCGGTGTATTTCAGCCGCTCACGCGGAAAGCTCTGGTTCAAGGGGGAAGAGTCCGGCCACGTGCAGACCGTGCATGAAATCCGCCGCGATTGCGATCAGGACGTTATTCTGCTGCGGGTTAGCCAATTGGGCCACTCGCCTGGCATTGCCTGCCACACCGGTCGTCACAGCTGCTTTTTCAGTGTCTATGACAATGGCCAGTGGCAAGCCCGGGACCCGGTCTTGAAAGACCCGCAAACCATTTACAAGTAAGCCGCGATGACCGAAACCCCTTTGCCACCTGATACCTTGGCACGCTTGGCTGAAGTGATCGAGAGCCGCCTGCCGCAACACGGGGGTGACCCCGACACCAGCTATGTCGCCCGCCTGCTGCATCGTGGGCCGGACGCTTTTCTCAAGAAAATCGGCGAGGAAGCGACCGAGGTGGTGATGGCCGCCAAGGATGCTGATCACGGTGCCGACACCTCAAACATAGTGGCCGAGGTGGCAGACCTCTGGTTTCACTGCCTGATCGCGCTGGCCCACTACGGCCTGCATCCGGGGCAGGTGCTGGCTGAGCTTGAACGACGCGCAGGCACCAGTGGCATTGAAGAAAAAGCATTGCGCAAGGCGTTGGCGCGTGAAGGGGCTGGCTTATGAACCAACCGGTGCCGGATGCGCAGCAATTGCAGTCGCTCAATACCGTTGGCACGATCAGCTATGTGCTGCACCTGATTGTGGCGGTTGGTGCGCTAATTCCAGGCGGGCAACTTGGCCCGGTGTTGCTGATTGCCGCTCTTGTGATCGACTTGGTTAAGCGACCTATGGCCGAGGGTAGTTGGCATGCCTCTCACTTTCGCTGGCGAATTCGTACGGTCTGGATCGCTGCGCTGCTGTATGCGCTGACCGCGCCTTTATGGTTTGCATTCCTCTTTCCTGGGTGGATCGCCTGGGGCTTGATTTCAGTCTGGTTTTTGTACCGCATCGTTACCGGCATGCTGCGTATGAACCAGGGCCAACCCATGGAGAACTCGCCATGAGCGCGTCGATTGAGGCTTCAGACCCGAACTGCCTGTTTTGCCGGATCGTGGCAGGCCAGATTCCATCTCGCTTGGTTTACCAAGACGATGAGATCTATGCCTTTCACGACATCCACCCCTGGGCGCCGGTGCATTTTTTGATGATTCCCAAGCTGCATATTCCATCTATGGCGCAACTGCAAGCTGAGCATGAGAGCCTACTCGGCCGTATGATGGTTCTGGCGTCCAAGCTGGCCTTTCAGGAAGGATGCAGACCCTACCCGGCGGGTGGGTTTCGGCTGTTGAGCAATACGGGTGCCGATGGGAAGCAGGAGGTACACCACCTGCACATTCATGTGATGGGTGGCCCTCGGCCCTGGCTCAGGGGTTAAATTTGGGCACTGCGTGAATGTCTTCAGTGCCGACTAAAATGTTTTTATTATTAGGAGAAAGTCATGGGTTCCTTTTCCATTTGGCACTGGCTGATCGTGCTGCTGATTGTGGTGATGGTGTTTGGTACCAAGAAGCTTAAAAACCTTGGGGGTGACCTGGGGGGCGCGGTCAAGGGCTTCAAGGACGGCGTGAAAGACGGCGGTGCGGCAGCGGACGACAAGGCCGCACCAGCGCCATCGCAAGTAACAGCGGCCACTGGCGCTGAAAAAGCAACGATCGACGTTGAAGCCAAGCAAAAGTCCTGATGCTTGCCCGATGCCTTTGCTGGCGCCAATATGATTGACCTGGGCGTATCCAAGATTGCCCTGATTGGCGCAGTCGCACTGATCGTGATCGGGCCTGAAAAGTTGCCCCGCGTGGCACGTACCATCGGGACCCTGCTCGGCAAGGCTCAGCGTTATGTGGCGGATGTCAAGGCCGAAGTCAGCCGCTCCATCGAACTTGAAGAATTCAAGAAGATGAAAGAGACGGTGGAGGGCGCATCCAAAGAGGTGGAGAGCGCGATCCAGACCCAGGCTGGCGATTTTGAAAAAACCTGGGCTGAAGTTACCGATACAGCCAGTCACACGCCGGCAACTGAAGCCTTGGTCTCGCACCCGGCCTACAGTCACCCTGGCAAGAAATGGCGTGTCAAACAAGGGGCGACGCCGAGTTGGTACAAGGCTCGTTCCGGCATTCGCACCAAGGCCCTGTCCGGCGCCGCCCGTGTGGCGCGTTATCGGCCCCAAAAGTTCAATTAATGACTGATTTCTCCCCCAAAAAAGACGAACTCGAAGGCACCGAACAGCCTTTTGTGCAGCACTTGGTGGAGCTGCGCGACCGTCTGGTCAAAGCGACGGTGGCGATCGTCATCGTGGCCGCTGCGCTGGCTTTGTTTCCAGGGCCCGCAGCCCTGTACGATTTCTTGGCGGCGCCACTGGTGGCCCACCTGCCCAAGGGCAGCACGCTGATCGCGACCTCGGTTATTTCGCCGTTCATGGTGCCGCTCAAGGTGTTGATGATGGCCGCGTTCCTCCTGGCCTTGCCGGTGGTGCTATGGCAGGTCTGGGCCTTTGTGGCGCCCGGACTCTATTCCCATGAGAAAAAGCTGGTGATGCCGCTTGTGGTGTCCAGCACGCTGCTGTTTTTTATTGGCGTGGCGTTTTGCTACTATTTTGTTTTCGGGCAGGTGTTCAGCTTCATCCAAAGTTTCGCGCCCAAGAGCATCGCGGCCACCCCAGACATCGAGGCCTATCTGAGCTTTGTGCTAACGATGTTCCTCGCCTTCGGGCTGGCGTTTGAGGTGCCCATTGTTGTGGTGGTTCTGGCGCGTATGAACATTGTGTCAATTCAGAAGCTCAAGGATTTTCGGGGCTACTTTGTGGTGCTGGCCTTCATCATTGCCGCGATCGTGACACCGCCGGATGTGGTTTCGCAACTGGCGCTCGCCATTCCCATGTGCCTGTTGTATGAGGTGGGTATCTGGGCCGCCCGCATTTTCATCAAGCACACCCAAGCTCCCGCCGATGACGCGGACTCAACTTAGCTTTGGCCTCTACTGGACCCGTGGCTTCGGTTTAGGTCGCACGCCCGGCGACACCATCAGCTCAAGTTGCTGATCACGGCGCAGCAAGCTGAATGGCGCCGCCTTTGCAGGTTTGAGTGCGGCCACACGCGACAACAACTCCGCCACATTGGCCACCGGCTTGCCGGCCACTGCTGTGACCACGTCCCCGGGACGGATGCCGGCCAAGGCAGCAGGCCCGTTTTGCAACACCCCGGTAATGATCACACCCGTACGTGCTTTTACACCGAAGGTCTCGGCCAATTCGGGCGACAGTTCATTGGGTTCCACCCCAATCCAGCCCCGGGTCACCTGGCCATCCTGCACGATGCCTTCGAGCACCAGTTGAGCTGCCGATACGGGAATAGCAAAACCTATGCCCATATTGCCGCCAGAGCGCGAATAAATGGCGGTATTGATGCCCAGCAGATTGCCCTGGGTGTCGACCAGTGCTCCCCCTGAGTTACCGGGGTTGATAGCGGCGTCGGTCTGGATGAAATTCTCGAACGTGTTGATGCCGAGTTGGTTGCGCCCTAGTGCACTGACAATGCCGCTGGTCACGGTTTGCCCCACGCCGAAGGGGTTGCCAATGGCCAGCACCTGGTCACCGACCTGCAGTGTGTCTGAACTGCCCAGCACGATCACCGGCAGGCGGTCGAGGTCAATCTTGAGCACGGCCAGGTCGGTATCGGGGTCTGTGCCAATGACCTTGGCGCGGGCGTGTCGACCATCGTTCAGAATCACTTCGATTTCGTCGGCACTCTCAACCACATGGTTGTTGGTCAAGATATAGCCGTTGGCGCTGACGATCACGCCACTGCCCAGGCCGACTTGGGGCTCGTTGCCCTGGTCGCCAAAGAAAAACTTGAACCAGGGGTCGCCGCTGTTGGGGTGTTGGCGGGCTGCCTTGCTGGTGTTGATACTGACCACGGCGGCGGAGGCTTTTTGAGCGGCCAGCCTGAAGCTGCCTGCAGGAACCGCAGCCGGGTCGCCGGCCGGCGCCTGCAACACGGCCGCCCCACCAGAGCGCCAATTGCGCAGGCCACCCCATTCGGGCTTGAGCGTACCGACCACGAAATAGGCCGCTAGCAGTACGGTGACAGTTTGGGAAAACAACAACCAGAAGCGTTTCATGACTAGGCAAGGCGGTCAAGGCCAAGTTTGAGATAGGTGCGCGGGACGGCGTGCACAAATTGTAGGGGGCATGTCGTGGCCGGCAGCCATTGACGAAGTAAAGTCAATGGGTTCATGTCAAAGCCAAGCTACGTTATTGCTATACAGCCCGCAGCGCCGCCCAAGCCGGCGCTCGGTACGCCCTGCAATGGCTGCGGGGTGTGCTGCCTGTTTGCGCCCTGTCCCCTGGGCATGTTGTTGTCGCGGCGCCGGCATGGCGCCTGCGCGGCCCTGCGGTGGCAGGCCGAGCTTGGCATTTACCGCTGTGGCGCCCTGAGCGCGCCCGAGCCTGTGCTCGCCAGCGCCCTGCCGCGCCTGCTGCGAGGCCTGGCACCCCGGCTTGCGCCCTGGCTGGCGCGGCTGGCTTGGCGCTGGATAGCCGCGGGCCAAGGCTGTGACAGCAGCCTGTCGGTACAGCGCCAGGCCAGTGCCGACACCACGCCGATAAACGCACCGAAAAACCCGCCGACAATAACAGTTGGTGTGCCGACCCGGGCGCCCAACCCAGACAACCCGCCGCCACCTGAACCATGACCGATCGCCACCAGTTCGTCCTGACCCTGAATGCCCTGCTGCAGCCCGAGCGCTTCAAGGATTACTGCCCCAACGGCCTGCAAGTGGAGGGCGCAGCTCGGGTTCGCCGCCTGGTCTCGGGCGTGACCGCCAGCCGTGCCTTGATCGAAGCGGCCGTGGCTGCGCAGGCCGATACGATTCTGGTGCACCATGGGTTGTTCTGGCAGGGGCAGGACGCGTGTGTGACCGGTTGGATGAAGCAGCGGCTTGCGCTGCTGCTGGCGCATGACATCAACCTGCTGGCCTATCACCTGCCCCTCGACGCCCATCCGGTGTTGGGTAACAACGCGCAACTGGGCCGGCAGTTGGGCCTGGTGGCACAGAGCCAGTTTGGAGAGCAGTCGCTAGTGTGCATCGGTGCGCCCATTGAGATCGGCGGCTTTGCCGACGCCGGTGCCTTGGCACGGCATGTTGAATTCAGACTAAATCGGGCTGTAACCCTTGTCGGAGCTGGCGTTTCAGCTATCACAAAAATAGCGTGGTGTACTGGGGGGGCGCAGCGTTATTTTGAGGCGGCCATCGCCGCGGGTGCTCAGGCCTACATTACCGGTGAAATCTCTGAGCCCCAGGCTCACTTGGCACGCGAGTGCGGCGTGGCCTATCTGGCTTGTGGTCACCATGCGAGCGAGCGCTATGGCGTGCAGGCAGTGGGCGAACATCTGGCTGAACAACTCGGTCTGGTGCATCAGTTCATTGACATCGACAACCCAGCCTAAGCCGCAGGCCGACCATGCCACAAGCCGCCAATTTGCCCTTGATCGCCATCACCTTGGGTGACCCCGCCGGCATTGGGCCAGAGATCATCGCCAAGGCCTTTCGTGATGCGCCTGAGCTGACCAGAGCTTGTTTTGTGGCGGGTGATGTGGCCGCGCTGCGGCGCGCAACGCAGCAAATTTCCGCGGGTGAGCCGGTCTTGCCTGTAGCGGTTCTGGCCACGCCAGAAGACGCGCGTGAGCTGCCGCCGCGCTGCTTGCCCATTTTGCAGGTGGTAGCGCCTGCGTCGCTGGTGACCATGGGTGCCGTGAGCGCTGCCGCCGGGCGCATGGCTGCGGAATGTGTGGTCTGGGCGACGCAAGCCGCCTTGCGCGGGCAGATCGGTGCGTTGGTCACGGCGCCGCTGCACAAGGAGGCGCTGGCCTTGGCTGGCGCGCCGCATCATGGCTACCCGGGGCACACCGAAATGTTGCAAGCCCTGGCTGCGGCCCATGGGCAGCAAGCCGTGGCGACGCTGCCGGTGCGCATGATGCTCGCCAATGACGAACTGCGGGTGGTGCTGGTCAGTATCCACCTGTCCCTGCGCCAGGCGCTTGACGCGGTCACCTTTGACCAGGTGCTGCAAACGTTGCAGATCACGCACCGGTCACTGCTAGCCATGCTGGGTCGCGCGCCACGCATCGCTGTTGCAGGGCTGAATCCACACGCGGGCGAAGGGGGCCTATTTGGCCGGGAGGAGATCGACATCATCGCGCCTGCTGTGGCGGCGGCGCAGGCGCAGGGATTGCAGGTGCAAGGCCCGTTCGCGCCAGACACGGTGTTCATGCGGGCCAGAGCCAAGGCGGGCCAACCGGCGGCTTTTGATGTTGTGGTGGCTATGTACCACGACCAGGGTTTGATCCCCGTGAAATACCTGGGTGTAGAGAAGGGCGTCAATGTCACGCTGGGCCTACCCTTGGTGCGCACCAGCCCGGACCATGGAACCGCTTTTGACATCGCCGGCAGCGGGCAAGCTGACGCCTCGAGCCTGCTGGCGGCAATTCGCATGGCACGCCGACTGTCGCATCGTCAGTGGACTCAGCCAGAATAAATGGCTCTAGCCCTTGCTGAATAAGGATTCGTTGCTATCTAAAAAATAGCAATTACTTTTTCAGACTGTCCCGGATCTCTCTGAGCAACAAAACGTCTTCCGCCGGCGCTGCGGGCGCCACTGGCGCTGCTTCGGCGGGTGCATTCTTTTTCATTCGGTTGATCTGCTTCACCATCATGAAGATGATGAATGCCAAAATCGTGAAGTTGACCGCCACCGTGATGAAGCTTCCATAGGCAAACACTGGCACACCGGCCTTGCGGATAGCGTCCAGGCTGCTGCCTGTGCCCGCTGGGACTTGTCCCAGCACCACATAAAGGCTGGAAAAATCAAGTTTACCGAACACCATGCCCGCCACCGGCATGATCAGGTCGCCCACCACCGAGTCGACAATTTTGCCAAAGGCGCCGCCAATGATCACGCCGACGGCCAGGTCGATCACATTGCCCTTGACCGCGAACTCCCGGAATTCCTGCAATACGCCCATGTTGGTTTCCTTGACGAGAATTAAGACGTAGAGAGTATCCACCACAAGTGTGGGGTGGCGCAACTGTCAGCACCTTAGCACTGCCATAGCGGTCAGTTACAATTCGGGCTTACCCTGTAGTGATGTTTTTCATTGAGGATTCCCATGAGTGAGAGCCTAGTTGAGCCCGGTCAGATGGATGCCAGTAAACGCACCTGGTTGATCGCATCCAGCTGTGTGGGCGCGGTTGGCGGTATTGCCGCTGTCGTGCCTTTTGTCAGTAGTTTCCAGCCCTCCGAGCGGGCAAAAGCGGCTGGTGCCGCAGTAGAAGCCGATATTTCTGCCTTGAAGCCGGGTGAAAAAATGACCGTCGAGTGGCGCGGCAAACCGGTCTGGATTGTGCGCCGCACCCCAGAGCAACTGGCGGCACTGCCTAAATTGAATTCACAGTTGGCCGATCCCAAGTCTGAGCGCAAGCCCGCCGAGCAAGCGCCGTCCTACGCGCGCAATGAGGCGCGCTCCATCAAACCTGAGTACATGGTGGCCGTGGGTATCTGTACCCATCTTGGCTGTTCGCCGTCCGACAAGTTTCAGACGGGCGCCCAGCCTTCGCTTCCCGATGACTGGCAAGGTGGTTTTTTCTGCCCATGCCACGGCTCCACGTTCGACATGGCTGGTCGCGTCTACAAAAACAAGCCCGCGCCAGACAACCTTGAGGTGCCGCCACACATGTACCTCTCAGACACTAAGCTCCTTATCGGCGAAGACAAAAAGGCCTAAGGAGGAACATCATGGCTGAATATCACGAAATTTCTCCCAACGCGCCGGCGGCTGACAAGCTGCTGAACTGGGTTGACAACCGTTTTCCCGCCTCCAAGCTCTTCAAAGAGCATATGAGCGAGTACTACGCGCCGAAAAACTTCAATTTCTTCTATATTTTCGGTGCGCTGGCGGTGCTGGTGTTGGTGATCCAGATCGTGACCGGAATTTTCCTGGTCATGCACTACAAGCCCGACGCAGCGCTGGCCTTTGGCTCTGTCGAATACATCATGCGCGATGTGCCATGGGGCTGGCTGATCCGCTACATGCACTCCACCGGGGCGTCGGCCTTCTTTCTGGTGGTTTATATGCACATGTTCCGGGGCCTGATTTACGGTAGCTACCGCAAGCCGCGCGAACTGATCTGGTTGTTTGGTTGCGGTATTTTTCTGGTGTTGATGGCTGAAGCCTTCATGGGCTATTTGCTGCCATGGGGTCAGATGAGCTACTGGGGCGCTCAGGTGATCGTCAACCTGTTTTCGGCTATCCCTTTCATCGGTCCTGATCTGGCCTTGCTGATTCGTGGTGATTTCGTGGTGGGAGACGCCACCCTGAACAGATTCTTCAGCTTCCATGTGATCGCGATGCCCCTGGTGTTGCTGGGCTTGGTGGTGGCACACATCATCGCCCTGCACGAGGTAGGCTCCAACAACCCGGATGGCGTCGAGATCAAGGCTAAGCGTGACGCCTCTGGAAAACCACTGGACGGCATCCCGTTCCATCCCTACTACACGGTGCACGACATCTTTGCAGTCAGCGTGTTCCTGATGGTGTTCACGGCGATCGTGTTCTTCGCACCGGAAATGGGTGGTTATTTCTTGGAGTACAACAACTTCATTCCGGCTGACCCGTTCAAGACGCCGCTACACATCGCTCCAGTCTGGTATTTCACGCCGTATTACTCCATGTTGCGGGCCGTGACGGACGAGATGATGTATGCCCTGATCGCTTGCGTGCTGGCAGGCGCTTTTCTGACCGTGACCCGGGTTAGCATGCCGACCGTTTTCAAGGGTGTGCTTGTTGGCGGTGCTGCGGTGATCGTCGCCATGATGCTGTCGATCGACGCCAAGTTCTGGGGCGTGGTGGCCATGGGCGGCGGGGTGATGATCCTGTTCTTCTTGCCTTGGCTTGACAACAGCCCGGTGAAATCGATCCGTTACCGGCCTGATTGGCACAAATACCTGTATGTCGTGTTTGTACTGGATTTCCTGGTTCTGGGCTACCTGGGCATACTGCCGCCGTCTGACATAGGCGGTCGGGTGTCGCAGATCGGCACGCTGTTCTATTTTGGGTTCTTTCTCCTGATGCCCTGGTGGAGTCGTCTGGGAGAACCGAAGAAGGTGCCTGATCGCGTCACCTTCACGGCGCATTGAACTGGGGAAAGAAATGATGAGAACCATGAGTTTTGTAAAGAAAATGGCCACCGTGATCCTGATGGCCGTGGGGTTGGTGGGTTTGGTTCAAGCTGCCGGTGGCGGCATGGCCTGGGATAAGGCCCCGAACAAGACCAATGACATGGCTGCGCTGCAAAACGGCGCCAAAATTTTTGTTAACTACTGCCTGAATTGCCACTCGGCAGCCTACATGCGCTACAACCGGCTGCAAGACATTGGCCTCACCGAAGAGCAGATCAAGAGCAATCTGCTGCTGACTAACGCCAAGATTGGAGAGACCATGAAGGCGGCCATAGACCCGCAGCAGGCTAAGGCTTGGTTCGGCGGTAATCCGCCAGACCTGACCGTTATTGCACGTTCCCGTGCTGGTGCCAATGGCTCTGGGGCAGACTACCTGTACACCTACTTGCGCACGTTTTACCGTGACGCGGACAAACCTACGGGTTGGAACAATCTGGCATTCCCCAATGTCGGAATGCCGCACGTGTTGTGGGAGCTGCAGGGTGACCGCCGTCCGGTCTTCGACACCCGCCAGGAGCACGGTCATGACGTCCAGATCTTCAAGGGCTGGGAACAGGTCAGCCCTGGCACCATGACACCCTTGCAATTCGACCAATCCATCGGTGATCTGGTCAGCTACCTGCAGTGGATGGGCGAGCCAATTCAAAATACCCGTGTGCGTATCGGGGTCTGGGTTTTGCTGTTCCTTGGTATCTTTAGCGTCTTTGCCTGGCGCCTCAACGCGGCTTACTGGAAAGACGTCAAGTAGTACTGACCAAGCGCTTCGTCCGCTCCCTGCGGGGTCGGGTCGGGGTATTCTGGAGTGGGCCTGTTAGCGCAGCCCACTCTTTTTGATTTTTAGGAGCCTCCACCATGATGGTGCTTTATTCGGGTACGACCTGTCCTTTTTCCCACCGCTGCCGTTTTGTGCTGTTTGAAAAAGGCATGGATTTTGAAATCCGCGACGTTGATCTTTACAACAAACCCGAAGACATCAACGTCATGAACCCCTATGGGCAGGTGCCCATCTTGGTTGAGCGGGATCTGATCCTGTATGAGTCAAACATCATCAATGAGTACATTGATGAGCGGTTTCCGCACCCGCAATTGATGCCGGGCGACCCGGTTGACCGGGCGAGGGTGCGCTTGTTCCTGCTCAATTTTGAGAAGGAACTGTTTGTTCACGTTTCAATCCTTGAGTCGCGCACCTCCAAGAGCAACGAGAAACTGGTAGATAAGGCTCGTGCTCATATTCGTGACCGCCTGACGCAATTGGCCCCGGTGTTCCTGAAAAACAAATACATGTTGGGCGATGGCTTCTCCATGCTCGATGTGGCCATCGCCCCGTTGTTGTGGCGCCTGGATTATTACGGCATTGAACTGAGCAAAAATGCAGCTCCGCTGCTCAAATACGCTGAGCGTATTTTTTCGCGTCCAGCCTACATTGAGGCGCTGACGCCATCTGAAAAGGTTATGCGTAAATAACACGGGGAGTTTTTGGTCATGATTGAAGCGCCTGACACCACCTCAACCCGTCCCTACCTGATTCGCGCCCTCTACGAGTGGTGTACCGACAACGGGTTCACGCCCTACGTGGCGGTAGCTGTCGACGACAGCGTACAAGTACCCCGCGAGTACGTGAAAGACGGAGAGATTGTGCTGAACGTCAGCTTCGATGCCACCAGCTCGCTCAAGCTGGGTAATGAATTCATCGAGTTCAAGGCTCGTTTTGCCGGTACGCCGCGTGAGATCATGGTGCCGGTGGGCCAGGTGTTGGCGATTTTTGCCCGTGAAAATGGCCAGGGTATGGCGTTCCCACGCACTTCGCCCAAGGCCACCAACCTGTTGGCGGGTGGCTCGGTGTCGCCTGCCGCGGCAGCTGCAGAAACGACAACCAACCGTGCTCTGGCGCTCGATGCTGAGCGGCGTGTTGTTCCCTTGTCCAGCATTGATGGTGATCGACGCCAAAGCAGCCCTCAAGATGAACCAGAACCACCACGCTCGCCGCCGGCAGGCCCCCGCCCGGCCCTGAAACGCGTGAAATAGTTCTTGTCGTTGATCAAGGGTGCCCTGACGGGCAGCTAAAATAGCGGCGTGCCGATTTAGCTCAGTTGGTAGAGCAACCGCCTTGTAAGCGGTAGGTCATCAGTTCGAATCCGATAATCGGCACCATTT
>Ga0247844_1000172_pt1 | contig 137861 bp, 136 predicted proteins | sample LaCtaG_FD_192421 | JGI IMG/M metagenome (GOLD analysis project Ga0247844, IMG submission 192421) | Freshwater microbial communities from meromictic Lake La Cruz, Castile-La Mancha, Spain - LaCruzMarch201714.5m_1 | ecosystem: Environmental > Aquatic > Freshwater > Lake | place: Spain...
AGCCAAGGCTCCTGCAGCCAAGGCTCCTGCGGCAAAGAAAGCTCCCGCCACCACCAAGACAGGCCGCTTGCGGGCCAGTGCGGTGCGTGTGATCAGGGCGGCGGACAGCTGATGGCAGGCGCCGGCCGCACCTTTGGGTCGCTGCTTTGCGCCCTAGCGCTGGCTGGCTGCAGTGGCACCCGCTTCGGCGACCAGCTGGCCCGCAGCTTCTCAGCACCACCGGCCCAGCCCGCTCAGCCGGTCTCTCCTGCCCCTAATCCAGCTACCGCCACTCTCGCCTCAAAAGCTGCTGCCCCCACTGCTGCCTCCCCCAAAAAGGCTGAGCCCAAGCCCGTGGAAGCCAAGCCGGCAGCCGTCAATCCCAGTAAGCCAGCCCCCTATCGCATCACGATCCAGCTGCCCTCCGCCGATCCCGCTGCCCCGGCTGAAGCGGTCACAGAAGCCTTGCGGGCGGCGGGGGTCAGTTTTGAGGTGGAGATGATTGAGCGGGTCGGAGCTGCTGCCATGCCGGCGCCTGCCCCCACGGTCACACCGGCGCCGGCACCGCGCTGATGTCGTCCCGGCGCCAACTCAACCGCGGCCAGGCCCGCCAGTTGATGGATACGGCCTATCTCGCCGCCGCCACCGCCCTGCTGTGGGTGGCGCTCTACTACCTGCCGGTGGGCAGCCCCCTATTTCGGCTGGCCCTGCCCCTACCCCTGGCCCTGTTGCAGTTGCGTCATGGCTGGCGCTGTGCCGTGGAGGGACTGGTTGTGACCGCCCTATTGCTGGTCGCCCTGATGGGTCCGATCCGGGGGCCGTTGGTGGTTTTCCCCTATGGCTTGTTGGCGCTGTGGCTGGGCTGGTGCTGGCGGGCCAGGGCCGGTTGGCGCTCCAGTTGGTGGCTGAGCTGGGGTGTTGGCAGCCTGATCAGTGCAGCTGGCTTCCTGGTGAGGGTGGCGGTGCTCTCCGTTTTGGTGGGCGAGAACCTTTGGGTGCTGATCACCACTGCGGCTGCTGGTTTATTGGAGAAGTTGGCTGGCTGGCTGGGAATGGCAGCATCGATCGAGCTGGCCCAGGTACAGCTAGCTGCGCTGGCGTTGGTGTGGGTGCAGAACGTGATCGTTGTGCTGGCCCTGCATGCGGTGGCCTACTGGATCTTTCCGCGCCTGCATTCCCCCATCCCAGAGCCCCCAGATTCCCTTCGGGCCCTAGTGGCCCTTGACCCCCTCTGAGCGGCCTGATGGCCCCTGATTCCTGGACCCAGGCTCTGGAGCAGGGCTGGCGCCGCAGCCGCACTCTGCTGCTGCTCGCCGCCACCGATACGGCTGCGGTGCCTGGGATTTCCGCAGCCGGGGCCTCGCCCCAGGCCCGGCTGGGCACGGCGGCCGCCGATGCCGAATTGCTGCTGCTGGGCCCCGGTGGTCGCCGCTGCCATGCCCTGCCGCCCCTGCCGGCGGGGGTCAGCCCGGCCCTGATCAGCCATGTGGTGTTGAGTCAGCTGGGGCTGCTGGAGCGCACCCGGGTGCTCGATCTGGGCTGTGCGATCGCGGCGGCGGTGCCGCACCTGCGCCTGCCGGGGCTGGAGAGTGCTGGCCCGGCCCGCTGCCTCAGCACGGGCCAGGCCCTTGCCCCAGCCAGGGTGGCGGCCCTGGTGCAGCGCGGCAGTGCCTGGGGCAGGCGCTTGGATCCGGCCGAGCCGTTGCTGCTGGCCGAATGTGTGCCAGGAGGCACCACCACGGCCCTGGCGGTGCTCGAGGGCCTGGGGGTTGCAGCGGCGGGTCTAGTGAGCGGCAGCTTGCGCCAACCGGCCCATGGCCTGAAGGCGGCCCTCGTGGCTCAGGGTTTGGCTGCAGCGAGTTTTGAGGCGGTAGATCTGACGGGAGTTGCGCACCCCCTAGCATTTGCGGACCCCCTAAACGTGTTGGCGGCGTTGGGGGATCCAATGCAGGCCTTCGCTGCTGGGCTGGTGGGGGCGGCGGCGGCCCGCGGTACGCCGGTGCTGCTGGCCGGTGGCAGCCAGATGGCGGCGGTGCTGGCCCTGGCCCTAGCCCTGGCTGAGCCAGGCCAGCGGCCAGCCCTGGCGGATCGCTTGGTGGTGGCCACCACCGCCTGGGTGGCCGAGGAAGCTGGCAGCAACCTGGCCCTGCTGCTGGAGCGCATAGGTGCCCGCTGGCAGGTGCGGCCGAGGCTGGAGGTGGCGGCCCTGCGCTTCAATGGCTGCAGTAGCGCCGCCCTACGCGACTACGAGCGCGGCTATGTCAAGGAGGGGGTGGGGGCCGGCGGACTGGCCCTGCTCTGGCAGCTGGCGGGCCGGCAGCCAGGGGCCCTGGCTGAGGCCTGCGACGCAGCCTGCCGGCTGGAGCTCGGTGCCTAGGGTCGCTGCCATGGCATTCACTCCCGCTGTGCTCTCCCGTCGCCGGCTGCTGCAGCTAGGGGTGGGAGCTGGCGCTGGCCTGCTGGCCGCCTGCCGCTCCGCCCCTGGCCCCGAGCTGCTGCTGGCAGAAGCAGACCTGCCAGCCGCCTGGCTGAAGCAACTCCCCGCCCCCTGGCGGACACGCCAAGTAGCTGATGCCGCTGCTGTGCAAAAAGCCATGCGTGAGCTTGGCCAAAGGCCGGCCCCTGGCTTGGTGACCCCTGCTTTGGTGACTCCTGGCTTGGTTGCTCCTGGTTTGGTTGCCCTGAGCGACGGCTGGGCCAGTGGCCTGAGCCGGCAGCAACTTCAGTCCTTTGAGGCGCCGCGGCTCTGGGCTCGCCTGGCCGCCTTCAGTGCCCCGGTGGCCCGTCTTTATGCTCCGCCAGCTGCTGCGCAGCTGGCCTTCCCCTGGGCCTACAGCCCCTGGGTGATCGCCCTGCGCAGCCGCCCCGACCTGGCCGCCCGTCGCCAGGAGGGCTGGCAGTTGCTGCTTGATCCCAGCCTGCGCGGCCGGTTGGTGTTGCCCTCCAGCCCTCGCATCAGCCTGGAGATCATGGGCGGCGATTTTGAGCGGCTGGAGCGGTTGCGGGCCCAAGCCCTCGTCTACGACGACCGTGACGGCCTCAACCTGCTGCTCAGCGGTGATGCTGAGGCGGCGGTGCTCCCCCTGCAGCGCCTGATTCCCCTGCTGCGCCGCGACCAGCGCCTGGCGGTGATCTGGCCCGACAGCGGCGCGCCCCTCAGCTGGCAACTGCTGCTGCGACCTGCCGGTGCTGCACCGTCAGCGCCACCACCGCTGGAGTGGCTCGGTGCAGTGCTGGAGCAGCCCCTGCTGGAGCAACTGCTGGCCCGGGGCTTGGTGCCGCCCCTGCCCCAGGCCGATCTGGCGCCGGTGGCGCGGCGCTTTCCCGAGTCGATAGCAGCCCTGCTGCTGCCGGGAGATGGCCTGCTGCAGCGCTGCTGGAGCCTGCCACCCCTTTCCGTGCCCCAGCAGCTGGCCCAGCAGAACCTCTGGGATGCGGCCGCCCCCAGGCCCTAGCCCCAAAGGCGGCGGCGGGGGGCGGCGCTCAGGCGCCGGTGGGTGTCGGCTAGCAGCTCGGGGATGGGTAGCTCGTGGGGGCAGCGGGGCAGGCAGGCGCCGCAGGCGCGGCAGGCCTCGGCGTTGAGCTCCTCCCACCAGTGGCCGGCACGGCCGATCAGGTTGTAGCGCTCCTGGGCAAAGGCCTCCATGCCGTGGCCCACGGCCAGGTTGCGCAGGCGCAGGAGTTCGGGGATCGGCACGCCGTTGGGGCAGGGCAAGCAGGCGCGGCACTGGCCGCAGCGCTCCGCCCCCAGGCGCTCGCGGCCGGCGACGTCCAGGCGCTGCAGGGCTGAGAGTTGCGCGGCACTCAGCCAGGGCGAGGGCCCGCCGATGGCAGCGGCCCAGGCCAGGTCTTCCGGCTGCTCAGCCCCCAGGCTCAAGGTGGAGATCCCCTGATTGAGCAGGAAGCGATAGGCCAGCTCCAGGGGGTGAAACGGGGCGCAGTCGGCGAGCAGCTCCGCTGGAGGGTCGTAGAGGCGACCGCCCTTGTCGGCCGGGGAGATGGCAAGCACGCCGATTCCCTGGGCCAGGGCGGCGCGGGCGATGGGCAGGAGGGTCTGGTCAAACAGGTGCACATGCAGGCTGCAGAACGTGAAGCTCCCCGAGCTCAGGGCGGCTTTTATCAGCTCGGGCGTGCCGTGGCTGCTGAAGCCCACCTGACCCACCAGTCCTTCATCTTTGGCCCAGGTCAGCAGGTCGGCGCCGGGCCCCTTAAGCGCCCACTTCAGGTGCTCGGGGCGGTTGAGGCCATGCACGGCCAGGTTGGTGAGCTGGGCCACGCCAAGGCGCGCCAGGATTGAGCGCAGTTGCCCCTGGCCGGTGGCCAGGTCGGGGCCGGGTAGCAGTTTGCTGGTGATGAGCCAGCCGTCTGAGGGGCCCAGATTGTCCCGTTGCAGGGCCGCCAGACCCTGGCCCAGGAAGGTTTCGGCGGGCCCGTAGGCAGGGGCTGTTTCCAGGTGGTTGATGCCGGCGGCCAGGGCTGCCCTAAGCACCGCCTCCATCTGGGTGGGGCTTCCCAGGGCCCGCATCGTGCCCAAGCTGAAGGCCGACACCGCCGGCCCGGCGCCGTAGGGGCGCCGCAGCCGGTTTTCAGGATGTTGGTTCATCCCCAGGTTGGTCGGCTTTGGGGTGGGCCTGTTTGAGGTGGCGCACCAGGTCGGCAGGGCTGGTGCTGTCCAGGAAGCGGCGGAAATTGTCCTGCTCCTGGGCGTCGGCCTCCGCATCCACCGGGATGGAGGCATCAGCCACGACCTCTTCAAGCATCCAGATGCTGCTGCCGGTGCGCAGGGCTAGCGCGATGGCATCGCTAGGCCTGGCGTCTATCTCGATGCTTGAGGCAGCTGTTTGGTCGCCAGGCGCCCCAGCTTCCCCATCGCTAGCGGGGCTGAGTTTCAGCACGGCGCGGAAGGTGCTGTCTTCGATCGTGTGAATTACAACCCGGTCGAGTTGCAAACCCCCAGCGTCGATTAGGTCGGCCATCAGGTCGTGGCTGAGGGGGCGGGTCGGTGGTTCTTCGCTGAGTCCCGCCAAAATGTTTTGGGCTTGGGCCTGGTCGATCCAGATCGGCACCTGGCGCCGGCCCGATGGATCGCGTAGCAAAACGATCGGGCTGCGACTGGCCGCATCGAGGGCAATTCCGGCAACGCGCATTTCAACCATGGCTTAGCGCTGCCCTTTAGCCGATTATGGCGGGGATTATCGCCCTGAGCTGGAAAGCAGATGTTTACCGGGCTGGTGCAGGCCACAGGCGTGATCCGCCGCTCTCCCCACGGGGTTCAACTGCAGTGGGCTGCTGCCCCTGGGGCTACTTGGACCCCTGCCAGCCTGGCCCTGGGCGACAGCGTGGCGGTGGATGGGGTTTGTCTCACCGTGGCTGGGCGGCTGGCCGATGGCTTTCGCGCCGATGTCAGTGAGGAAACCTTGGGCCGCACCACCTTGGCGGCCAAGGCAGACCGGGGCGGCAGGGTGAATCTCGAGCCGGCCCTGCGCCTGGCCGACCGGCTTGGTGGCCACCTGGTGAGCGGCCATGTGGATGGGCTCGGGGTGGTGCGAGCCATCGCCCGCCAGGCCGCCTCCTGGCGCCTGGAGCTGGCCTGGCAGAACCCCGCCTACGGCCGCTATGTCTGCGAAAAGGCCAGCGTGGCGGTGGATGGCATCAGCCTGACAGTGGCCGGCTGCGACCCCGATGGAGCCGGCTTCTGGATTGCCGTGATTCCCCACACCTGGGCCAGCACCACCCTGGCGCAGCTGGCGGTGGGGGATGGGGTCAACCTGGAGGCCGACCTACTGGCCAAATACACCGAGCGTTTGCTGGCTGCCACCGGCCCCAGCGGCGCGGCCGAGCCGATCAATGCCCCCTGGCTGGCTGATCACGGCTGGATCTGACGTCTGCGCTTGGCGTGACTACCGTCCAGGTGATGTTGCTGCCATAGCGATGGGCTCAGGTCTGTTTTCGGCCAAAGGCGAGGGATTGAAGGCCTTCACCCTGTTTGAGGGGGTGTTGATGCTGGTACTTGGGGTGCTGGCCCTGATCTTCCCGGTGCTGGCTTCCGCCTGGATCGCTGTGATCGTGGCGGTGGGCTTTCTGGTGGGCGGCATCGTGGGTTGGGTAAGCAACCTGGCCCGCTCCCGCCAGTTGGGACGCTGGTATTGCTTTTCGCGGCTGGTGATTTCCACCCTCTTCATCGTGGTGGGGGCCTGGATGATTCAGCAGTTCCGCGGCGGTCCGCTCGAGGGCGGCCTGGTGGTGGCCAGTCTGGCCTTTGCCATCGGCATCGTTTTCATCCTCGAAGGCGTGGTTTCGATGCTTGTGGCCCTCGGTCACACACGGGTGAGTGGCTGGGGTTGGGGCTTGCTTAACGGCATCGTCACCCTGATCCTCGGCGTACTGATCGTGACCATGCAGGCCTGGGGACTGCTCTGGGTGATTGGGGTGCTGGTTGGAATCAGCTTCCTGTTCAGCGGTATTGACCTGCTCGCCTTCAGCGCCAGCTTCCACGGCGACGACTGAGCAGGAGCGCCAGGGGAAAGGGGCCTAGGGATCTTGTGGTTCGAGCGGTAGCAGGCTGATCGAGCCGTTGTCTGGGTTGATCTCGATCCGAAATTCCTGGCCCGGCTCCAAACCCAGCCTGCGGGTGTAGGCGTGGCCGATCAGCAGGTTGCCGTTGCCATGCACCCGGGTGCGGAAATCAGCTTGCCGACCCTTGCCTTGGCCGCTGCTGGCGATTCGGCTAACGCTGTTTGGTACCGGGTAGCCCTTGGCAGCCACCAAAGCTCGATAAAAACTTTTTTTCAGCACCCGTCCGCTCGGACCCACGTAGCCGCAGCCCCGGGCGATTTCGTCCTCTGGGCGGTTGCTCAGGGCGCGGGCCCGATCAAGAAGGGCCTTGCCTTCCAGCATGTCCGCGGGGCTGTCGCCGTTCCTGGCCGCCATGTAAAAGGCCTGCGCTGGGCAGATATATCAACTAATTGTGCCCGGTATGCGGGGAAATCGCCATCCGTGCCAGCGGTTGACGACTTGGAGCCTCAGAGCAGATACAGGATTCCGTAGAGCACAACCCAGATGCCATCAACGAAATGCCAATAGAGCTCAGCCGCTTCTAGGCCGAAGTGGTCGCTGGCGCTGATGCGTCCTCCCTGGCGAGTTTGCAGAGCAACGATGGCGATACAGATCACGCCAAGAGTCACGTGTAGGCCGTGGAAGCCTGTTAAGGCGTAGAAGGTGCTTGCAAAAAGGTTGTCGGTGAGGCTGAAGGGCAGGTTGAAATACTCGACCATCTGACCCGCCAGGAAAATCGCGCCCAGGCCACCAGTGATTGCCAGCCAGAGGCGGCTGGCCCCCAGCTGTCCGGCCCGGCATTCCTTGCCGGCGCGGTGAAAGGTGAAGCTGCTGATGATCAAAACCACCGTATTGATGGTGGGTAGCAGCAATTCGAGCTCATAAATCCCCCCTTCCGGCAGCGGATTCACGGCCCGAAAAGTGAGATAAGCGGCAAAAAAACCGGCGAAGGTCATGCCATCTGCCACCAAGAAGGTGGCCAGGCCAAATAGGCGGAAATCTCCGTGGCCCTCACCAGCTGGGCTGTGGCCAGCCTCAACGGCGACTGAATCCTGTAGGGGTGTGGTGCTGGTCACGCTTTTACCTCCGGGTGCTGGCCGTAGCCGTAGGGCTCGGTAACTAGTGGTGCCTCGCCGTGCCAGTTTTCAACCGGTGGCGGCGAACTGGTGAGCCACTCAGATGTAAGGGCATTCCAAGGGTTGTCACCAGCTTCTTTGCCGTTTATCGCCGTAACCACCACGTTGATAAGCAGTGGCAGGGTGCTGATGGCCATCAACAGGGCGCCCACGCTGCTCACCTGGTTAAGGGTGGTGAAGGCGGGGTCGTATTCGGCAACACGACGAGGCATGCCATTTAAGCCGAGCCAGTGCTGGGGGGCGAAGCAGAGATTGAAACCAACAAAAGTGAGCAGGAAGTGGAGCCTCCCCAGGTCCTCGTTGAGCAGGCGACCGGTGAATTTCGGATACCAGTGATACAAAGATCCGAAAATAACAAACACCGTACCCCCGTAAACAATGTAGTGGAAGTGACCCACCACGAAGTAGGTGTCGTGAACATGAATATCAAAAGGCACTTGGGCCAGGGCTACGCCAGTGATGCCGCCGAATACAAAATTAACGATGAAGGCACATGAAAACAACATCGCCGAATTGAGGGCAATCTTGCCGCCCCACAAAGTCGCCAACCAGTTGAAGAATTTGATGCCGGTTGGGACGGCGATAAAGGAGGTGGCAATCGTGAAAAACAGGCGCATCCAGGGCGGTGTGCCGCTGGTGAACATGTGGTGAGCCCAAACAATTAGGCCAAGGAAAACGATCGCCATGATCGAGTACACCATCGTGGTGTAACCAAACAGAGGTTTGCGGGCGTGGATAGGCAGTATTTCGCTGACGAGCCCGAAGGCTGGCAACACCATGATATATACAGCCGGGTGGGAATAGAACCAAAAAAGGTGTTGATAAACCACTACGTTTCCACCCATCGTTGGATTGAAAAATCCGGTGTGGGCAATGATGTCGAAACTGAGCAGAATTAGGGTGCCTGCCAGTACCGGGGTTGAAAGCACAACTAAAATGCTGGTGCCCAGCATTGCCCAGCAATACATGGGCAGCATCATCAGCTTCAGTCCAGGACGCCGCAGCTTCAGGATGGTGGCAATGAAGTTGATGCCGCCAAAAATCGAGCTGCCGCCAAGCAGAAGTACGCTCAATATCCACACCACTTGGCCTGCCGCTGGGGTGGTGAGGCTTAGGGGTGGATAGGCGGTCCAGCCGGATTGGGCAGCCGCTCCAGCAATAAAATAACTACTTATAAGAAGAATGCCCGCAGGTGGAATCAGCCAGAAGGCCACTGCGTTGAGACGGGGGAAAGCCATGTCTCTGGCGCCCACATAAAAGGGAATCAGATAATTGCCGAAGGCGCCATTCACGACTGGCACGATCCAAAGAAAGATCATCACCGTGCCGTGCAGGGTGAGCACCTCGTTGTAGGTCTCACGGCTGACAAAATCAGATATTGGACTGATCAGTTCCGTGCGAATAACCCCAGCTAGGGCACCGCCGATCAAATAGAAGATGAAGCCACAAACCAAATACTGCAGCCCAATCACCTTGTGATCCAGGCTGAAACTGAAGTAGCGCAGCCAGCCTTGGGGTTGCAGGTTGCCGTCGAAATCGCTTGGGTTGGCGAGAGTCATGGCGGGTCGTCAGGTGGTGGTGCGGTTGGGGGTGTTCTGCTGCAACCAGTTGTCGTAGGCTTCGGGCTCGTGCACTACCACGTTGGAGCGCATGCCGCCGTGGTATGGCCCGCAGAGCTCGGCGCAGATGATCGGATAGGTGCCAGCCCGAATGGCGGTAAAGGAAAGCACGGTTGGCTGGCCTGGAATTACGTCCTGCTTGAGACGGAACTGGGGCACCCAGAAGGCATGGATTACGTCACGGGCTTCCATGCGCAACTCAACTTGTTGACCGGTGGGCACATGCAGTTCGCCGCTAGTTATGTCTGAGCCTGGATAGTGGAAAATGAAGGCAAATTGCATAGCGGTTACCTCAACAGGTAAAACCGGACCAGCTGGTGCTGCGTCCATGCCGGCTACCCCAATACCACCCCAAACCCGCCCAGCCGCATCCCCTTCCTTAACACTGACCTGCTGCATGGCCCCGTGATCCATAGTCATGTGATCGTTGAGCGTGGCCATACCGCCCATCCGCTCATAAATGTCGTAGCTATATAGACCGACAAACAAAACAACCACTGCGGGGATTGCTGTCCAAACAATCTCCAGGGGCAGATTTCCCTCTATTGCCAGCCCATCACTGACATCGCCGCTGCGGCGCCTAAATCGAAACAAGCTGTAAACCAGCAGGATCACGATGCCGAGAAACAGCACGGTGCCAATGCTGAACAAAACCTTAAATAGATCGTCGTAGGTGGATGCATTGCTGCTGGCGCCCAGCGGCAGCATGTTGACGTTGTTGCCAACCCAAAGCCCTGTCAGCACAAGGGCTGTGGTGGCCGTGAGCACAGCTAGGGCGGTGCGAATTGGCACGGTGCTGTTTGAGCTTCCAGTCAGCCTATGGGCACTGGCCGCGATGTGCGGGTCGATCCTTGCCTTGGTTGGCAAATCAACGCCTCAGCCGCTTGCAAGCAGGGCTGATGTTTTCACTTCGTGATCTGGGCAATTAAGAGTCCCTCGTTTTGAACAACTTGGTTAGCTTCTCTGGACTCCGGGATGGTCGTTTCCGTGACGACAAATCTCCAATCACCCCTAAACCCAAGCATTCGCAGCAGGCCGGACCCTGTTTTGACCCAGAGGCTGGCCTTACTTGCCTCCCACCTAGTGGTGGCCTTGGTGGCCTTGGTTGGCATCGGCGGTGCCACCAGGGTTATGGAGGCGGGTCTGGCCTGTCCTGACTGGCCCCTTTGCTACGGCCGCCTCCTGCCAGGTCGTCAGATGAATCTCCAGGTGTTTTTGGAGTGGTTTCACCGCCTTGATGCCTTCGTAGTGGGCGTGGCCCTGCTGGTTCTTACGGCAGCAAGTTTTTTCTGGCGGCGACGCCTGCCCGCTTGGTTGCCCTGGCTGGCTGCTGGAACCCTCCTTCTAGTGCTGGTTCAAGGGGGCCTGGGGGCTCTCACCGTCACCCAGCTACTGGCAGCGCCGTTGGTTACTGCCCATCTCGCCACGGCCTTGCTGCTGGTTGCGCTCACAAGTGGCCTCTACCAGCGCCTGGCAATGGCCAATAGGGCCTCGATCAGCCCTCCGCTTTGGTGGCAGCTGCTGGCGAGCTTGGCTCTGGTGCTGGTGTTCGCCCAGTGCCTGCTGGGTGGAACCATGGCTAGCCAATGGGCGGCAGATCAGTGTTTTAGTGCCGGCAATGGCTGCCGCTGGCTGCTTGCTCACCGCCAGCTCGCCATGCCAGCAGCTCTCGCCGTGCTGGCCCTAGCTGCAGCAACCCTGCTGTTGCCCCCAGGTCAGGGGCAACTGCCCGGCCTCGCCCAGGGAGCGGCCGTTTTGGTGCTGGCCCAGGTGAGCCTGGGCATTTGGACCTTGAAGCTCCAGCTGCAGGCGCCGCTGGTGACGATCGGTCACCAACTGCTGGCAGCGCTGCTGGTCGCTCTGCTGGCAGCGGTGCTTGCCCGCTCCCTTGGCAACTCAGGCCAGACCTTGCCCATGTCTCAAACGTCTTCCGAGGTGGCTCATGGTTAGTGCAACGATCACAGCTCCAATCGCCGTTGCCCCGGCGATCCGCCCCTCGGTGAAATTGCCGGCCTGGCTTGAAGTGGCCAAGCCCCGGCTCATACCGCTGCTGCTCGCCACCACCCTCGGTGGCATGGCACTCAGCAGTGGCGATGCACCCGCCGCCAGCACAATCATCTGCACCCTGGTGGGGGGCAGCCTGGCCTCGGCTGCGGCTGGAGTGCTCAATTGCCTTTGGGAACAGGATCTCGATGGGCGCATGCAGCGCACTAGCCGCCGGGCCCTGCCCTCTGGTCGTCTGGCCCAGCGCCAGGCCTTTGCCCTAGCTGTTGGCCTCACCATCCTGTCGGTGGCAGTGCTGGTTGAGGGCGTTAATCCGCTCGCTGCCAGCCTTTCCCTGTTGGGGCTCTGCAGCTATGTGCTGCTCTACACAGCCCTGCTCAAGCCGCGCACCAGTCAGAACATCGTGGTCGGCGGGGTGGCCGGGGCTATTCCACCCTTGGTGGGAGCTGCCGCTGCCACCGGCTCCCTTGGCTGGGCTTCCTGGTGGTTGTTTTCCCTGGTGATGTTGTGGACGCCAGCCCACTTCTGGGCCCTTGCCCTGCTGCTCAAGGACGATTACCGCTCCGTGGGCATCCCGATGCTTCCGGTGGTCAAGGGAGTGGCGGTTACGACTCGGGCCATCAGCCATTACGCCTGGGCCACCGTTGGCTTGAGCCTGCTTGGGATCGTGGCGCTACCAACGGGTGGCTTACTTTATGGCTTGATGGTGCTGCCCTTCAACGCTCGCCTGCTGCAGTTGAGCTCCCAGCTACGCAGCCAGCCTGACGAACCCCAACGGGCCAAGGCCATGTTCCGCTGGTCGATTTTCTATCTATTCGGCATCTGTGCGTTGCTTTTGTTGGCCCGCCTACCGCAGGCAGCCCTGCTGGGCCCCCAACTGTTCAACGTCCCCTTTGTTGCCTTGCCTACATTGGTCGGCTGATTGGAGCGGCTTGAGTCGGTGATCGAACTGCAGCAGCTCTGCAAGCGCTACGGGGGCAAAAAGGCGGCAACTGCCGTCGTTGCCCTCGACAACCTTTCCCTGCAAGTGCCGGCCGGCAGCCTCTATGGCCTGCTTGGTCCTAACGGTGCCGGTAAAACGACCGCCTTGCGAATCCTTTGCACCCTGCTGGCCCCTGATAGCGGCAGCGTGCGAGTAGGCGGCGTTGATGCCCTGGCCGAGCCCCGGGCGGTGCGTCGCTTGTTGGGCTACGTGGCCCAGGAGGTAGCAATCGACAAGATTCTCACCGGCCGCGAACTGCTGCAGCTGCAGGGTGATCTGTATCACCTGGCCCCAGCTGCCCGGAACCGGCGCATGGATGAGCTGATCGAGCTGCTCGGCATGACCGACTGGATTGATCGGCGTTGCGGGAGCTACTCAGGCGGGATGCGTCGCCGGCTCGATCTGGCCGCTGGCCTGCTGCACAGTCCCAAGGTGCTGGTGCTCGATGAGCCCACCGTCGGCCTTGATATCGAGAGTCGCGCTGCGATCTGGTCCGTCTTGCGTCAGCTGCGCGAAGGCGGCACAACCGTGCTGCTTAGCAGCCACTATTTAGAGGAGGTTGATGCCCTTGCTGACCATCTGGCGATCATCGAGGCTGGCAAGGTCATCGCCGAGGGCGCTCCTGCTGTGCTCAAGGCCGCCTTGGGTGGCGATCGAGTGACCTTGAGGGTGCGTGAATTCAGTGATGCCGACGAAGCTGAGCGGGTGCGCAGCCTGTTGCACGATTGCGCCGGGGTACGCCAGGTGGTGGTGAACCGGGCCCAGGGCTACTCCCTGAATCTGGTGATTGAGCACGACGGCGTTGTCGAGCAGCTGCGCCGCCAATTGGCGGCAGCCGACCTGCCGGTTTTCGCCCTCGCCCAGAGCCGCCCCAGCCTCGATGATGTCTATCTCCAGGCCACCGGCCGCACCCTGATGGACGCGGAGCTGGCGGTGGCCGGCAGCCGTGATCCCAAGGCTGAACGCAAAGCGAGCATGTGATGACCACAACCCTTCCAGGCCCCCAACCCGAGGCATCCGCCTTGGCTGAGATCAGTCAAGAAACCCTGGCCCTCACCCGTCGTTTGTTCGTACAGCTGCAGCGCCGGCCTTCCACCTTGGTGGCGGGGGTGCTGCAGCCCCTGATCTGGCTGGTGTTGTTTGGCGCCCTGTTTGCCAAGGCTCCGGCGGGCCTGCTGCCTGGCGGCATCAGCTACGGCCGCTTCCTTGGCGCAGGTGTGATCGTGTTCACGGCCTTCAGTGCGGCCCTGAACGCTGGCCTGCCGTTGATGTTTGACCGCGAATTTGGTTTCCTCAACCGGTTGCTGGTGGCGCCGCTGCGCTCGCGCAGCTCGATCGTGTTCGCCTCGGTGCTCTACATCACTACCCTGAGCTTGGTGCAGAGCCTGGCGATCATGGGCACTGCCGCATTGCTGGGTTACGGCTGGCCTGGTGGAGCTGGGCTGCTGCTGGTATTGGTCACCTTGCTGTTGTTGGTTTTTGCAGTCACGGCCTTGAGCTTGGGGCTTGCTTTTGCGCTGCCAGGCCACATCGAGCTGATTGCGGTGATCTTTGTGGCCAACCTGCCACTGCTTTTTGCCAGCACCGCTTTGGCTCCGTTGTCGTTCATGCCGGCCTGGCTGGGCTGGCTAGCGGCCCTTAATCCCCTTACCTTCGCGATAGAACCGATTCGTGCCGCCTATGCGGGACAGGTCTCTCTCACCGCAGTGGTGCTGGAGGCCCCCTACGGCCAGCTCAGCAGCGCCACCTGCCTAGGGGTGCTCGCCTTACTGGCCGCCGGGTTGTTCCTGCTGATTCGGCCGCTTTTGGATCGCAAGCTCACCTAGCAGGTCCTTTCGTGACGCAGCCCTCCAGATTCCCCCCGTCCGACCGTCCCGACTTAGGGGACCGTTTGCTGGCGGCGGTTGCAGAACGGGATCAGGCCATGGCCCAGCGTCTGGTGCAGCAGTGGGCGCACCGCAGGGGTCTGGCGGCCCTCGAAGCCCTGATCTCCGGCCCACTATGCGTGGGCCAAGGAGTAGGGGCGGCTGAGTGGCTGCGCTCCCAGGCTGGCCTGGTGTCCAACCCTGAGCCCAGCGTGCAACCGACTGTGCAACTAATTGAGAAACGAGTTGTGCAACCAGTTGAGCAACGGCCTGTGCTGGCCCTTGTGCAGGATGCCCTGGCTCCGGCAGCGCGCAATGCCGCTCCTGCCCCCTTTGCTCACGCTTCCCTGCGGGCCTGGCTGCCGGATGCTGAAGAGCTCGATGACTTTCACCTTCCCCTGGCCAGCTGAGTGATGCCCTCCGGTTTGATTGTTTCGGTGCAGGCCCCCGAGGGATCTCCGATGCGCGATCCCGATGTGATCGCCGCCATGGCAGATGCCAGTTTGCGCAATGGCGCCTCTGGGGTGCGTCTGGAAAGCCCAGAGCACATCGGCGCTGTTCGTCAGCGCTGCCCAACGGCCCTGATCGTGGGCCTATGGAAGCGCAGCTACCCAGACAGCTCGGTGTACATAACCCCAGGGTGGGAGGAGATTCGTGCTGTTTGGGCTGCTGGTGCCGATGTGGTGGCGATTGATGCCACCGAGCGCTATCGCCCCGGGGGTGAAAATTTGGAGGGTCTGATCGCCCGCGCCCAGCGGGAGCTTGGTGCTGTGCTGATGGCGGACGTGGACAGCGTTGCCAATGGTCTGCGTGCCGCCGAGCTGGGTTGCAGCTGGGTCGGCACGACCCTTTATGGCTACACGGAGTCAACCTCAGGCCAGAAGCCACCAGCCTGGGATCTATTGCCCCTGCTGCGGCAGCAATTACCCAACGAGGTGAGCCTGATCTGCGAGGGCGGCATATCAAGTCCCCAGCAGGCCCGCCAAGCCCTCGACCTCGGCGCAGATGCCGTGGTTGTGGGCACGGCAATCACCGGGGTCGATTTGCAGGTTGCTGCCTATGTACGGGATGTGCTGGCCGGCTGAGCAGCCTGGGATCACATCATCCCGGGCATGCCCATGCCTCCCATTCCTCCCATTCCACCCATACCTCCCATGTCGCCGCCGGGGGCTGCTTCGGGTTCGGGCTTATCGGCGATCACAACCTCGGTGGTGATCAGCATGGAGGCGATCGAGACCGCGTCTTGAAGGGCTAGGCGCACCACCTTGGCCGCATCGAGAATGCCAGCGGCCAGGAGGTCTTCGTAGACGCCGGTTAGGGCGTTGTAGCCCTTGCCCAGCCGCAGGATCTCAGCTGCCACCACGGCGCCATCGGCGCCCGAGTTGTGGGCGATCTGGCGCACGGGCTCGGCTAAGGCCCGCTTGACGATCTCGACGCCGGTGCGCTCATCGCCCTGGCAGCTAGCCGCCAGGCTGTTGAGCCCTTCGGCCAGCTCCAACAGGGTGCAGCCGCCACCAGCAATGATTCCCTCCTCCACCGCAGCGCGGGTGGCGTTGAGGGCGTCTTCGATGCGCAGCTTGCGGTTCTTGAGCTCGGTTTCGGTGGGAGCACCCACCTTGATCACGGCAACCCCTCCGGCCAGTTTGGCGATCCGCTCCTGGAGCTTTTCGCGGTCGTAATCGGAGTCGGTGTTGTCGAGCTCGCGCTTGATTGAGGCCACCCGATCAGCAACGACTGCCTGGTGCTCACCGCTGGCCACGATCGTGGTGCTGTCCTTGGTGATGGTGATGCGGCGGGCCTGACCGAGCTCGGCTAGGCCGGTCTTGTCCAGGGTCATGGCCTGGTCTTCGCTCACGACCGTGGCGCCGGTGAGTACGGCGATGTCGCCAAGCATGGCCTTGCGGCGATCCCCGAAGCCAGGGGCCCGCACTGCTGCAACCTGCAATACGCCGCGGTTTTTGTTAACCACCAGGGTGGCGAGAGCTTCGCCCTCCACCTCTTCCGCCAGGATCAGCAGGGGCCTGCCGCCCTTAGAAACCGCCTCCAGCACGGGCACCAGGTCAGTGATGGTGCTGATTTTGCGGTCGGTGATCAGGATCAGGGCATTTTCAAAGACGCATTCGCGCCTCTCCTGGTCGGTGACGAAGTAGGGGGAGCTGTAGCCACGGTCGAAGGCCATGCCCTCGGTGATCTCCAGTTCGGTGGCCAAGGAGGTGGACTCCTCAACGGTGATGACGCCGTCAGCGCTCACCTTGTCCATGGCCTCGGCGATCATCCGGCCGATCTCTTCGTCGTTGCCGGAGCTCACCTCGGCTACCTGGCGAATCGCTTCACCGGCGACGGGTTGGGCCCTCTCGGCGATGCCCGCCACGATCTGGGCTGTGGCCTTTTCCATGCCGCGGCGTAACACGACCGGGCTGGCGCCGGCAGCCACGTTTCTGAGGCCTTCGCGGACCAGTGCCTGGGCCAGCAGGGTGGCAGTGGTGGTGCCGTCGCCGGCGGTGTCCTTGGTCTTGCTGGCCACCTGCTGCATCAGCTTGGCGCCAACGTTTTCGAAGGGATCTTCGAGTTCGATCTCCCGGGCGATGGTGACGCCGTCATTAACGATCTCGGGCGCGCCGAATTTCTTTTCGAGCACCACGTTGCGGCCGCGGGGTCCGATGGTGACCTTCACGGCGTTGGCCAGGGCGTTTACACCACGCTCAAGGGCGCCACGGGAGGCATCTGAAAAGCTGATCAGCTTGGCCATGAAAACGCTGGACACTTAATGGAGCCAGGGTCCCACGGCGGACCACAGCCAGGCCATCGGAGCGGGGTGGGGAAAGCCGAATCAAGCTGCTGCTTTGGGCTACTGATTCGCTCCAGGCTCGATAGGGTTCAGCAATGGAGGATTTGCTGCAAACAGCACTGGAGAGCGCGGACGAAGCCATTTCGCTGGATCCTGGCTCCACTGCTAACGCCATGGTGTTTGTGCTCGTGGCGGCGGCCGGAGTGTTGATGGCCTTGGTTTATGTGCCGGTGAGGCTGTTTTTGACAATCACCGCCCGCAGTCGCCGCCTGCGCCTGCTGCAGCGGATTCGCCGGCTGCGCGAGGAGTTGGCTCAGCCGCTCACAAGCTCTTGAGCAATCAAGTCTCTAACTAGAAGTCTCAAGCTCTCATCGCATAACCATGCCGCCATCCACCTGCAGCACCTGGCCGGTGATGTAGGCGGCAGCCGGGTCGGCGGCCAGAAAGCGCACTGCACCTGCCACCTCGGCGGCGCTGCCCATCCTCCCCAGGGGAATCGCCGCCAGGATCGGCTCCTTGTCGAGTTCGGCGGTCATGTCGCTCTCGATGAAGCCTGGGGCAACGGCATTGACGGTCACACCCCGGGCGGCAAATTCAGCCGCATTGCTGCGGGTGAGGCCGATCACCCCGGCCTTGGCGGCGCTGTAGTTGGCCTGGCCTGGATTGCCCATCAGGGCCACCACTGAGGTGATGTTGATGATGCGGCCGCCGCGGGCCTTGAGCATGGCCCGGCTCACAGCGCGGGTGCAGAGAAACACGCCGGTGAGATTGAGGTTGATCACGCTCTGCCAGTCGGCGGTTTTCATCCGCATCAGCGGGCCGTCGCGGGTGATGCCGGCGTTGTTAACCAACACGTCGAGCCTGCCGCCCCTGGCGAGCACCGCTTTGACCATGGCGTCGACCTGCTCTTCATCGGCTACATCGGCCCGATGGCTCCAGGCTTCGCCCCCGGCAGCAGTGATCTCAGCCACGACCGCTTCGGCTGCATCCGGGGAGCTGGCGTAATTCACCACTACTTGGGCGCCGGCCGCTGCCAGCTCAAGGGCGATGGCGCGACCGATACCCCGGCTGGCACCGGTAACCAGCGCCACTTGGCCGGCCAGGAGGGCTGGGCTGGACATCACGGCACTCGACATCGCGGCACTGGGGTTTGTGGCGCTGATCGTATGGCCTGACTATCCCTCGAACCCCAATTATCCCAGTCCCAGGGCGGCGAGTACCTCGGCGTCGCCAAGTTGGCTGAGGTTGGCGGCGCTGCCGAGGCCCTGCACCCCAGCACGGCTGGGCAGACTGGCGGGATCCCGGCCCAGGGCTACCAGCGGCAGGCCGAGCAGCAGGGCCAATTCGATGGCTACTGGGTCGCTGGCTAGCACCACATCGGCACTGGCGATCTGGGCGGCGCGCTTACGCATATCTCCAGCCCCAGTGCCAGCTATTGCTGGCACGGTCCGCAGGTTGGGCAGCTTGCTGCGGATCTGGGCGGGTAGGTCTTGCCATTGCTGGGCTGGCCAGTCGCCGCCAGCTCCGGAGGGAGCCAGCAGCAGGGCCGGTCCATTGCCACTGGGTAGGGCCGCGCTGGCGGCCTCCAGGTCGGCCGTGGCGATCGGCAACCGGAAAGAATCAGCCTCGAGCCGCACCCCGATGGGCCGCAGGAAGGCTTCAAAGGCCTGGTTGGCCCAGCCGCCCTCGATGGGGGTGATCCGCTCGGTGGCGGAAAAGCCACTGCTGGCGACCCGGGTGGGGATGTGGCTCATCGACAGCATCAGATCCATCTGGCGGCTGGGCGCCAGGTTGAGGCTCACCTGAAAATCAGGCTCTCGCACTGAGCCCATCAAGTTGGCCCAATCGGCAAGGGTTGCCTGCTCGTAGGTGAAGGGCATGGCCCGTTCCACGGCTGGATGCAGGGACCAAAGGGGAACCGCCGCTAACGGACAGACCACCTGAACGACGGCATGGAGTTGGTCGGCGACGGCGGCAACGGCTGCAAAACTCTGCAGCTGCTGGCTGCTGCCGCCCGGAATCAGAAACAGGGCGCGCATCGCAGACGACACAGGTTCGGCGGCCTGATTGTATGGATCAGATTCGGATTGACCCGTCTCGCGGGAGTCGCTTGTGCATTTGCTGATCGCCGCAGCCGGCAGCGGACGCCGCATGGGGGCCACCGGCAACAAGCTGCTGTTGCCAGTGGCGGGGCGGTCGGTGCTGGCCTGGACCCTCGATGCGGCCCTCGCCTGCCCCGCCATTAGCTGGATCGGCATCGTGGGCCAGCCCGTTGATGCAGCCGCGATAGCGGCGATCGTGGCTGAAGCAAAGCCTGACCTGCCGGTGCAGTGGATTGAGGGTGGTGACACCCGTCAGGAGTCGGTGAGCCGGGGGCTGGCGGCCCTGCCGGCAGCTGCTGGTGGTGTGCTGATCCACGACGGGGCTCGCTGTCTTGTCGAGCCAGAACTGCTGGCCCGCTGTGCCGCTGCGGTGCAGCAAGGCGCAGCGGTGATCGCCGCCACCCCCGTAACCGACACGATCAAGCAGGTGGATGGAGCTGGCACCATCACGGCCACCCCAGATCGCAGCTGGTTGTGGGCAGCCCAAACTCCCCAGGGTTTTCCGGTTCAGCAGCTGCGGGCTGCCCATGCAACCGCCACGGAGCAGGGCTGGAGCGTCACCGACGATGCGGCCCTGTTTGAGCGGCTGGGTTTGGCGGTGCAGGTGTTGGAGGCGCCTGCCTCCAACATCAAGCTCACCACCCCCTTCGATCTCACCGTGGCAGCGGCGGTGCTTGCTTCGCGCTGCTGATCCGCAGCTGGCCGCTGCTGCCATCGAGCTCGGCCCAGGCACCTATGGGTAGGGCCGCATTGCCGGCCACATGACCAACGAGCAGGTTGCTCACCACGGGGATGCCGAGATCGCTTGTGCGCTCGCGGAGCACCTGCTCGAGGCTGAAACGATCTGCTTCGGCTGGGTTTTCATCGCAGTCTGTGAACTGCCCCAGGCCGATGCCGGCCAGCTGCTGCAGCCCACCGCAAAGCCGCCAGTGGGTGAGCATGCGCTCGATTCGGTATGGAGCTTCGCCCACGTCTTCGAGCACCAAAATGGCGCCGCGCAGATCCGGCAGATACGGCGTACCCAGCAGGTGGGTGGCCACGGTGAGGTTGGCGGCCAGCAGGGGGCCTGCGGCGCTGCCGCCACACCAGCCCTCGCCCTGGAGGTCGCCCAGGGGTTCGCCAAATAAAAGGCACCGCAGCCGCTCCTGGCTCCAGGCGGGTTCGGCGGCCAGGGTGGTGAGCAGCGGCCCATGGATGGCACCTCCCAGCCCCTGGGCTAGTTGGGCCCAGAGCAGGGAGGTGACGTCGGAGAAACCAAGCAGCCAGCGAGCCTGCAGGGCCAGGGGTGCTTCCAACAACCGGGCCGCTCCCCAGCCGCCCCGCACACAGGCCAGCAGTTCGGCGCCCCGTCTGGCGGCCGCTTCCAGGTCGCCGCGTCGCTGTTGGTCTCGGCCGGCCAGATAGCCCCACTGGCGCCCGTGCAACGGCGTGCGCTCCACCTCCAGCCCCCAGCTCTCGAGCACGGCGATGCCCGCCTCCAGGCGCGCCAAGGCGTCTTCACCCAGCAGGGCTGAGCTTGCCGCCACCAGCTGCACCCGATCCCCTGGCCGCAGCGGTGAGGGCTGACGTATGACCTGGCTCATGGCAGCTGCCCCAGCACCAGGGCAAGCAGCAGCAGCCCTCCCAGCTGCACCTGGTGGCTGAAGTGGCGGCCGTAGGCGGACCTTGGCAGGTTGGGGCGGCGCAGCAGGGCGGCTTCGCGCTGCATGCCGGCTGCTGCCAGCAGACCCAACGGCCAGCTGATCCAGCCGCATCCCTGCAGGCCGGCGGCTAGCCCCAGGGCCAGGGCGGCGAGGCCGTAGCTGATCGCCACCGCCAGGGGGGCCAGGCTGCCCAGGCTGAGGGCACTGCTGCGCACGCCGATGGCCCGGTCGTCATCCCGGTCGGCCATGGCGTAAACCGTGTCGAAGCCGAAGGTCCAAAGCAAGGTCGCCAGCCACACCAGGGCCAGGGGCCAGCCGCCGGCCAGGGAGCCGGTGGCAGCGGACCAGGGGATCAGCACCGCAAAGCCCCAGCAGATGGCCAGCACCAGTTGGGGGTAACCAAACCAGCGTTTAGCCGAGGGGTAGAGCAGCACTGGCGGCAGGGCCGCGATTGCCAGCAGCAGGCAGAGGTTGCGGCTGGCGGCGGGCAACCCCCACATCAGCACCAGCAGCACTGCCAAGGCGACGACCAGGCTGAGCAGCAGCAGGCCTATCGCCTCGCCAACGCCAACGCGGCCATCGGCCAGGGGACGGCTGCGGGTGCGCTCCACCAAGGGGTCGATGCGGCGGTCCCAGAGGTCGTTGGCGATGCAGCCAGCCGCGCTCACCGCCAGTCCTCCCAGCACTATTAATCCCACCAACAGCGGCGCCGGTGGGGCGTTTGGGGTGAGCCAGAGGCTCCAGCCAGCTGGAATCAGCAGGATCAGGCGGCCACTGGGCTTGTGCCAGCGCACCAGCTCCAGCCAGGCCCCCAGACGGGTGCCGCGCGTCAAGTTGGCCATGCCCCCTTTTCGTCGTGCCGCACCCTAGGTGTGCCGGTGGGATGGGCCGTGGGTGGCAAAGTAGCGCCCCCAGTGACAGTTGCTGAGCTAGATGGTTCAGGCCCCCAACCTTCAGCAGTCCGGTCGCCGCCGGGTGGCCGCTATTGACATCGGCACCAACTCGATTCACCTGCTGGTGGCAGAGGTGGATCCGGAGCTGAGCAGTTTCAGTGTGGTGCTGGCTGAGAAGGCCACCACCCGTCTTGGCGAAAGGGATCCCCATAGCGGCGACCTCAGTGCCGAGGCGATCGAGCGGGCTTTTCGCACCCTGCGCCACGATCGCGATCTGGCCCTTAGCCATGGGGTGGAGCAGATCGTCACGGCGGCCACCAGTGCCGTGCGGGAGGCCCCCAATGGCAGGGATTTCCTGGTGGCGCTGCAGGAGCAACTGGGCCTGGAGGTGGATCTGGTAAGCGGGCCCGAGGAGGCGCGACTGATCTACTTGGGTGTGCTTTCGGGCATGGCTTTCGGCGACCAGCCCCACTTGATTATTGATATCGGTGGAGGCTCCACCGAATTGGTGCTGGCCGATGGCCGGGACGGCCGCTCCTTCAGCAGCACCCGCATCGGCGCGGTGCGCCTGCAGCGGGAGTTTTGTCAGCAGGACCCCCTTCCGGTTGAACGTCGCTCCTTCCTGCAGGCCTATATCCAGGGCGCCCTCGACCCTGCCGTAGCTGAGGTGAAGGCAGCGCTGCGCCGGGGCGAACAGCCGCTGATGGTGGGTACCAGCGGCACAGCCATGGCCCTAGCGGCGTTGGCGGCTGCTGAAGATCCCAAGCCGCCGCTCAAGCTGCAGGGATACAGGCTCAGCCGCGAGCGCATCGACCAGCTCACCGCCCGGCTCCTGGCTATGACGCCGGAGCAGCGCCGAGCCTTGCCCGCCATCAACGACCGTCGGGCCGAGATCATCGTGCCAGGCGCCCTGATTTTGCAGACGGCGATGGCGATGCTCGGCGTGCAGGAGCTGGTGGTTTGTGATCGGGCCCTGCGGGAGGGCCTAATCGTGGACTGGATGCTGCGCAACGGCCTGCTGGGAGATCGCTTTGCCTTCCAGAGCACTATTCGCCAGCGCACCGTGCTGCACCTGGCCCAGCGCTTTGGTGTCGATCGGGCCCGGGCCGATCGGGTGGCCGCCCATGCCCTCAGCCTCTACGACCAGTCGCGGGGGCTGCTGCACCACGACAAGGGGCCGGGCCGGGCGCTGCTCTGGGCCGCCGCCCAATTGCATACCTGTGGCAAGAGCATCAACATCTCCGCTTATCACAAGCACAGCTGGTATTTGATCCGCCACGGCGAGCTGCTGGGCTACTCCGAATCCGAACACCTGATGGTGGCGGCGATTGGCCGCTATCACCGCCGCAGCCTGCCGAAGAAGCGCCATGAGTCGTGGCAGCTGATCGAAGACCGCGACCAGCGCCGCATCGTTACGTCGATGGCCTTGCTGTTGCGGTTGGCGGCGGCCCTAGATCGCCGGCCCGCTGCGGTGATTGCGACCCTGCAGGTGAGATCAAAGCAAAATGCTGTTTGCGTTGACCTGGAGCCCCTGGCGGCCGCCCCTGGTGAGCCAGCTCCAGATCTCAGCTTGGAGCGCTGGAGCCTGCGATCCTGCGCTGAAGTGGTGCAGGAATCCTGCGGCCTTGGTCTCAGGGTGCCGGAGCCCTGAAGCTGCGCCAACGCACCTGATCAATGGGTCCCAGGGGTTGAGGAGCACCGCCTCCCATCTGGGTGCGCACCAGGTCAGGACGCCCTGCCAGCACCTCAAGCCCTGATCCAAGGGGGAAGATCCGCTTACCTGTGAAGGTGCCACGGAACAGGGTGGTGCCGGTTTTTGTTTTTATTTCGAGCCAGCTGGGCTGGCTGCTCGTCAGTTGCAGCTGATCGGGCTTGAGGCTGCCGCTTTCTCTCTCTTTGCTCCTGTTTGCGGGGGAAATCTCGCTCAGCAGCTGGGGCTGCTTTTGCTGCTGGATTGGGCGGGCCTGGTGACGCTGCCACTGCTGCCAACCCGCGGCGCCGGCGCCGCTGAGGGCGACCAGGATTGCTGCTGTGATGGCCACTCGGCCGCTGGTTTGTGCCGGTCTGGTTGGGGCGCGCTGGGTGAGTTTGGCCACCTTGATCGGCTTGGCTTGAAACTGGCCGTTATCGCGCAGGGTTTGCAGGGGGCCATCGATGTTGATGGCCAGGCTGCTGGCGATTCTGCGGGCCTGGGCGATCACAAATACCGGTTCCGGCAATCGACAGGCGTCGGCTTCTTCCAGGGCCTGAAGTTGTTCGACTCCCATGTTTAGACGGGCTGCCAGCACCGCCAGTTCGAGACCTTGGACCTCCCGGCCCTGCCTCAGCGTCTTACCCAGGCAGCGCAGGGCGGATAGGGCCTCGGGGTTAGGAGAATCCGACACCACAACAGCGAGCTCAGCAGATTTAGACATTCTGCAGGCAAAACTGATACGGTCTAGCCGTTGAAATGGGCGATACTGGATTCGAACCAGTGACCCCTTCCGTGTGAAGGAAGTGCGCTACCGCTGTGCTAATCGCCCGCACCTCCAGAGCTTAAAACACCACAGGCAGTCGATCGGTCACCATGGGCTAAGAGCCAGTCGCATTGCGTGAGCGCCAACCCCGAACGAGCCGATCCCAAGCCAGCAACGGACCCTGTGGACTTGAGCCAGCCAGTGGATGTTGATCAGACAGTGGACGTATTGATCGTGGGAGGCGGGGTGTGCGGCACGGCCCTGCTGTTCGAGCTGGCCCGCTACACCGATGTTGAGCGCATCCTGCTGGTGGAGCGTTATGACGCCCTGGCCCGGGTGAACTCCAAGGCCACCAACAACAGCCAGACGATCCACTGCGGCGATATCGAGACCAACTACACCCTCGAGAAGGCCCTGAAGGTGAAGCGCACGGCCGAGATGATCGTGCATTATGCCGAATTGCTGGATCCCGCGGTGCGCGAGCGCTGCGTGTTCCGCACCCCCAAGATGGTGCTGGCCGTGGGCGAGCAGGAGTGCGCCTTCCTGCGGGAGCGCTTTGAACGCTTTTCCCCTCACTTTCCTGCCATGGAGCTGCTGGAGAAGGAGCAGATCGCCGAGTGGGAACCCCAGGTGGGACTGGTGCAGGGGGAGTTGCGCCCGGAGGAGCTGGTGGCGATCGGCATCCGCCGCACTTACACCGCCGTGGATTATCAAGAGCTCTCGGCCTCGTTCGTTGCCCAGGCGGAGGAGGCCGTGGCCGGTACGCCGCGCCAGCTCACGGTGCAACTGGGCACCAGCGTGGTCGCGATTTCTCCGGAGAGCGATGGCTACTACTGGGTGGAACTTGCCCCTACCCGAGGCTGCAGCGCCGGCTTGGCAGCTGATAGCACCCCGGTCGCCCCCTACAGCGTGCGAGCTCGGCACGTGGTGGTGAATGCCGGGGCCCACAGCCTGCTGATGGCCCAGCGTATGGGCTATGGATTGGAGTATTCCTGCCTGCCGGTGGCCGGCAGCTTCTACTTCACGCCGGATTTGCTCCGGGGCAAGGTTTACACGGTGCAGAACGACAAGCTGCCCTTTGCAGCCATCCACGGCGACCCCGACGTGCGAGCCCCTGGCAAAACCCGTTTTGGCCCTACCGCCCTGCTGCTGCCCCTGCTAGAGCGCTACAAACTAGCCTCGTTTTGGGAGTTTATGAAGGTGCTGCGGCTCGATTGGGCAGTGCTGGCCGTGTTATGGCAGCTCCTTCGCATCGCCGATATCCGCAATTACATCTTTAAAAATCTGCTGTTCGAAGTGCCCTGGCTGAGGCGGCGATTGTTTTTGGCAGATGCTCGCAAGATCGTGCCCGACATGCGCCTCGAGGATCTCAGTTTCGCAGAGGGCTATGGCGGCGTGCGCCCCCAGCTGATCGATAAGACCAACCGCAAGCTGATGCTCGGCGAGGCCAGCATCGCGGCCCGGCCAGGCCTTGTGTTCAACGTCACCCCTTCCCCTGGGGGCACCTGCTGCCTGGGTAATGCCGCCCGGGACCTGGAGGCGATCGTCGAGCGGCTGGGCTGTGGCTTCGATCGGCAGCGCTTGGCCCGGGAGCTTTATGGCGAGGCGGGCTGATGCCTTTTCAGCTAACGCCGCCGCGGAAGAGGTGATTGTGGCTAGCTGAGTAGAGGCGAGAACGGGCCTCAGCCGGCGCCGCCAGTGCAGGGCTAACCACGTAGAGGGTGGTGCGGATCAACTGCCGTTCCTGACTTACCCTGGCCATATCGGCCAGGGGAACCACCTTTATCCATTCATCAGGCCAGCTCACCCGGTAGCCAATGGCTACATGAGTGTCGGCGGGGTAGTGGCGCAGCAGCTCGGTTTGCACTTCTTCGACGTGGCGAGCACTGAGGTAGAGGCAAAGGGAAGCGCGCAGGGCGGCCAGCCGCTCCAGTGCTTCCCGCTCCGGCACGCCGGTGCGTCCGCCGGCGCGGCTCAGCACGATCGTCTGCACCAGGCCAGGGATGGTGAGCTCGCTCTGCAGGGCCGATGCGGTGGCCTGGTAGGCACTCAAGCCGGGTACCACTTCCACGCCGATACCGGCATCGGCCAGGCGGCAAATTTGTTCGGCGATGGCGCCATAGAGGCAAGGATCCCCATCGTGGAGCCGCACCACGGTTTTGCCGGCACGGGCCCGATCCAGCACCACCTCCATCACCTGCTCCAGCGTGAGAGTGCTGGTGCGCACCTGCTCACAGCCCTCTGGAGCCAGGGCTGCGATCTGGGGATTGATTAGGGAGTCTGTCCACACCAAAACCTCCGCCTGCTCCACAAGGCGGGCGGCGCGCAGGGTGAGCAGGTCGGGTGCGCCGGGCCCGGCACCAACTATCCAGACAGGCTTTTGATTCAAGTGATTACTCCACTGGGGTCGGGCAGGGGGCGGTGGCGGCGGTAGAGCCACCAGAGGCCAACGCCGCCAAGGGCAATCAAAAGCAGGCTGACCAGCTGAGCCATACGCAGGCCACCATCACAGAAGGGCGGCTCGGAGAGCAGGCATAGGGGGTCGAGGCGCAGCCCTTCAATCCACACCCGGCCGCTGCTGTAGGCCATCAGATACACGCAGCTGAGTGCTCCAGGCAGCAGCTGAATGCGGCCGCGACTGGCGGCCCGAAATAGCGCCAGTAGTAGGGCGCACACCCCCAGATTCCAAAGGGATTCGTAGAGGAAGGTGGGGTGAAAGTAGAGCTGCTCAAAAAATTCAGCTGGGCGGCTTGCCGCGGGGATCTGCAGTTTCCAGGGAAGATCCGTGGGCAAACCGAAGGCCTCGGAATTAAAGAAATTTCCCCAGCGGCCAATCGCCTGGCCGAGGGCCACGGCGGGCATCAGCACATCGAGTAGCTGCCAGAAGGGCTGCCGGCGCCAGCGGCAGAAAAGCATCGTGGCCAGGGAGCCGCCCAGCAGGGCGCCGTGGATGGCGATGCCTCCGCGCCAGATCGCGATCGCATCAAGCCAGTTGCCGGAATACTGGCGCCACTCGAGGGCGACGTAGTAAACGCGTGCCCCGATCACGGCTCCCAGCACCATCAGGGGCAGGAGATCGGCAATCAGGGCTGGCTCAATGCCTCGAGCCCGGCCGAGCCGGGTGGCCAGGCTGAGGCCCAGCAACACGGCCACGGCGATGAGCAGGCCATACCAGCGCAAGGCAAAAGGGCCCAGCTGGAAAACCAGGGGCCCCGGGGAGGTGAAGGTGGCAAGCACGCTGCTCAGATCAAGCCTTCAGCAGCCTGAACCTTTTCAACCTGGCGCTTCTTGAGCACCAGCAAGATCTGGGCTAGGGCGATTGCGGCAAAGAATGCCAGCAAACCGTAGATGCGCACAGGGTTTTGCAGCACCACCTCGGCATCAATCTGTCCGAAGCCACCAACGTTGGGGTCGTTTGTGATCGGTGAACCGGCAACTACTGCATCACCAACCGCCGCCAGGATGGTGGGGCCGGCTGGCACGGTTTCAGTGGCTGTGGTGCCATCTGCGGCGGTGATCTCCACCAGGGAAGCGCCGTTATCACCGGCAGTGATGGCTGACACCGTGCCAGTTGCGGGGGCGTTGAAAACGCCATTGTTGCTCTTTTCGCCGGTGGGATATACCTGGCCGCGGCCACGGTTGCCACCCACATGCAGCTGGTATTTGCCGAAGTGGATGCTGCTGTCGGTGGCGGGATCAGGAGAGAGAATCGGGAAAACGATCTCTTGGTGCTCATCACCGGAGATCGGGCCCACCAACAGGATGTTGGGTTGGTCGTCGGAATACTGGGTGTAATAGATGCCGGCAGTTTCCTCCTTCAGCTCCTCGCTGAGACGGTCTTGCGGGGCAAGGGTGAAGCCATCGGGAAGCATCACCACAGCGCCTACATTCAGACCGGTGCGGCTGCCATCGCCGGCCACCTGCTGAACGCTGGCGTCGTAGGGAATTTCCACCACGGCCTTGAACACCGTGTCAGGGAAAATGGCCTGGGGCACTTCCACCCGGGTGGCCTTCTTGGCTAGGTGGCAGTTTGCGCAGACGATCTTGCCGGTGGCCTCCCGGGGGCTGGCGTAGTTCTGCTGGGCCCAGAAGGGATAGGCCCAGCTGGGGCTGGCGCCGCCTAGCAGCACTACCAGGGAAAGGGCGGTGCCGATCAGGGAGCCGAGCAGCAGGGAAAGGGAACGACGCATCACGAGATCAGGCGACAGACAGGGAAAAGAAAAGCTGGATCGGGGTAATCAGGCCCACCAAGGCTTGTCGCCGGTGCGGAAGTCGGTTTCGCTCCACTGGCTGAGGAAAACGTTGTCGTTGTCTACAGAAACTTGAGCCAGGGCCAGGGAAAGGGGCGCCGGACCGCGCACCACTTTGCCGGTGGCGTCGTACTGGGAGCCATGGCAGGGGCACATGAATTTATTGGCACCGCTGTTCCAGGGCACTACGCAACCAAGGTGAGTGCAGATTGCGTTGATGCCGTAGCTGCCGATGGCGTCATTGCCCTCAACGAGCAAGTAGGTGGGATCTCCCTTGAGGCCCTGCACCAGGCTGCGATCGCCCTCCTTGTGACTGCTGAGCCAGCCACTGGCAGTGACGCTGTTGCCGAGCTCGTCTTTAGCGGTGGTGCCGCCGCCGCCGCCTGCCGCCTTGGGGGGGATGAAATAACGAGCCACTGGGTAAAGGGCACCTAGGGCCACACCGGTGACAGACCCGAAGGTCAGCAGGTTCATGAACTGCCGGCGGCCCATTCCGGGCACATCACCGTTGGAGGCGCTATTTGAAGCGCTCGCTGGCATCTGGGTCATGAAGACGCGCCGGGACAATGTGGCGCTCATTATGAACCTTGCCTGTGCGGCTCCGGGGCGGTGCAGCCGGCTGGCCCCTGGGCCTGCAACATGCTGTTGTGCAATCCGTCGCGTGAGCATGGGCGTGTCCCTGCCCTCCAGTGCCCTCCCCCCACCCCCTGAGCCAGGTTCGCCCCTGTCTGCGCAAGAGGTTTGGGATCTGCTGCAAACCCGTTGGCAGGTTTCCTACGACCTGCAGCTGGTGCAGCGTCGCGGCCGGCTCTACCTACAGGTGATGTGGGCTTACTTAGAGCAGCAATCGTTTCCGCTCACGGAGGAGGGCTACCGCAGCAAGCTCGAGGAACTGGTGGGTTTGCTGAACGGCCTGGGGGTGGCTGATCAGGTGCGCAGCTGGCTTGGCACCACCTCCGATAAACCGAGACAGGGCAAGGCCATGGGTCTGGGGTTGGAGATCCCGGCCGGCCGGGCCAGCGAATTTTTGCTCTAGGCAGGCCGCAGCCGTTCGCTGCAGGCCACCAGGCCAACGCCGATTAGGTAAAGGGCCGTGATCGCCCCGGAGAGCAGCAGCATCGTTACGGGGTCGGTGGAGGGAGTCAACACGGCCCCCGCCAGGGCACTTGCCAACACCACCCAGCGCCAGCCCGCCAGCATGGGCTGGGCCTTCACCAGGCCAAGGGCGCCGAGCAACAACTGCAGCACTGGCAGTTGAAATGCCAGCGCGGTGGCCACCATCAGCAGCAGCACGAAATCGAGGTAGCGCTCGATCGACCAACTCGGTTCGACCACGTCGGCGCCGTAGCTCACCAGGAAGCGCAGGGCTGCGGGCACCAGGGCCCACCAGGCGAAGGCCAGCCCCGCTGCAAACAGCACCGCCGAGCCAGCTACCGCCGGGGCCACCAGCCGCCGCTCCCGCCGGGTGAGTCCGGGCAGCACGAACCCCAGACCCTCGTAGAGCACGTAGGGCAGGGCCAAGGTGAGCCCGGCGTAGCCCGCCACTTTGAACGACACAAACAAAAATTCGCCCGGGGCCAGCTGCAGAAAGCGGATGCCCTCCGCTGGCACTTCCAGCAGCCGCACCAATGGTTTGACGGCGACAAGGCACGCTGCTGCCGCCACCACTACCGCCAGCAGGCTGCGCAGCACGCGGCGGCGTAACTCCTCGAGATGCTCCACCAGGCTCATCTCCACCTCGGCTGGAAATTCTCCAGGCCCCGATTCGGGCGCGGCGAGGCGCTTGGCTGAAATTTCGGGTTCGGCGCTCATCGTTTCTGCTCCATCAGCAGGCTAAGAGCCCGCTGAGGTTCTCCCCACAGCACGGAGCCGCCACGATGGCGCACGGTACCGGGCGCTGCACCAGGGATGCGTTGTAACTCCTCGGTGGGCACCATCACCACCGGCACCCGCCGGTTGCCTCGGCCCCTGCTGTAGTGAGCGGCCAGATCGGCTGCGGCCTGCAGATCCGCATCGCTGGCCAGGCGCTCCGAGCTTTTCAGCACCACATGGCTGCCCGGCAGCTCCTGGGCGTGGAACCAGAGATCGCCGCGACGCGCCTGGCGAAAGGCAATCCATTCGTTTTGGCGGTGGTTGCGGCCAATTTGTACAGGCAAACCGGAAGGTGTGTGCAGCTCCAGGGGCTGGGGCACCCCCTCGATCGCCCCAGCCCGCCGCCTCTGGCGACCTCCCGCTGGTTTGCGCTGGCCGCGCTCAGCCAGTAGGGCTTCGAGCTCGGCAACTAGGCTGCCCACCTGCTCGAGGCTGTCGGCCTGCTCTAGGTAGGTGAGGCTGGCTTCGAGGCTTGCTAACCGCTGCCTGTGCTGCTCCAGCCTGGGTGTGATCGCCGCCACCGAGCGCCGCCGCTTGCGGGCGGTTTTGTAGAGCTTCTGTGCCTCTTCAATGCACTGCCGGCTTGGCTGTAGCTGGCTGAGCAGGGCATCGGCGCGGCGCTGCAGAGCTTCCCCTTCAGGCACCGCATCCAGCAGGGCTTGCTGCTCGCTGGCCTGGCGGCTTTCGCGCTCGACTGTGGCCTGCAAGCGGTGCTGCAGCTGCTGGCGCTGCTGCACAAGCAGCTGGGCGCCGAGGTGCTCGCTGAAATAGGCGGCCATGCCTTGATTGATTGCCAGGGCTGGATTTGCGGCCGGGGTATCGCCGCTGGATCCAGCCCAGCAGCGGTAGCCGGCCGGTTCGAGCTGCCAGCTGAATCGCCCCATCTGCACGGCTTCAAGCCACTGGCGCCAGCCTTGCCACAACTGCTGCCATTGCTCCGGACTGATGCTGTCCACGCTCAGTTCGCCCCAGCCGCAGGGCAGTAGCTGGCGCAGTAAGGCCGGACTAATGCCCTGATAGGCATCGCGCAGGGCCTGCTGCAGGGGCAGGGGCACTAGGCGCAGACGGCGCTGCCAGCTGCCAAAGCTCTCCTCCAGATGCGGCGGCTCGCCCGCCAGGGGCGGGGGCGGTTGGTAAGGGTCGCCGGTGCCGATTGGCCGTAGGCGTGATTGCTGGGGTTTCACCTGGCGGGCCAAGGCCACTACCTGGCGGTCGGCGTCGAGCAGCAGCAGGTTGCTGTGGCGGCCCATCAGCTCCACCACCAGCCAGCGCAGCACGGGCTCACCGGGACGCCTGGCGAAGCCGAGCTCCACCACCCGCTCCCAGCCCTGCTGCTGGATTTCGATGAGGGCCAGACCCCTGAGGCCGTGCTGCAGCTGCTGGGCCAGGGTGCTGCCATCCCCTTGGCGGGGTGGCGGCGGGATCGTGTGCAGCCGCGCCGCTTCCGCCTGCCAGCTGAGCTCGAGCCAGTTGATGCCGCTGAGGCTGCGCAGGCCGATCTGCAGGGCCTGGGGGCTGGCCTGCTGGGCCTTCTCGAAGCGACTTGGCAGCAGTAGCGGCCGCCACTCGGCCAGCACCGCCCGCAGGGTCGTGACGTCTACTGCCTGAAGGCGGGAGGGTGCCTGCAGGCGGGAGGGGGACACGGCTTGGCAGGGGGGCATGGACGCTGGCTTCTACTCTGCAGGCCAGAGCTGTCGCCCGCCATGAGCGCCTTGCCCGGCCGTCTCACCTTGATCACCGGCCCTAGTGGAGTCGGCAAGGGCACCTTGGTGCAGCGACTGCTGCTACTTCATCCGGAGATCTGGCTATCGATCTCAGCCACCACCCGCGCCCCCCGCGCTGGTGAGCTGGATGGCCAGCACTACTTTTTCCTGACTCGCGACGCCTTTGAAGGCCAGGTGGCTGAGGGCGGTTTTCTGGAGTGGGCCGAATTTGCCGGCAACCTTTACGGCACTCCCCGCCAACCGGTGCAGGCCCAGCTAGCTGCAGGCAGGCCCGTGCTGCTTGAGATCGAGCTGGAGGGGGCACGCCAGGTGCGCCAGAGCTTTGCCGAGGCTTTCCAGATTTTTGTTGAGCCCCCCAGTTTTGAGGAGCTCGAGCGGCGTATCCGCGGCCGCGGCACCGACAGCGAGGAGGCGATTGGTCGGCGGCTGGAGCGGGCCAAGGTGGAGCTGGCTGCGGCGCCGGAATTTGACGCGGTGCTTGTCAACGGCGAACTGGAGCTGGCCCTAGCTGAGCTTGAGCAGCTGCTGGGCTAGGGCAGCTAGGCACGGGCAAAAAAAAGCGGCCCGGGTGGGCCGCGTCTGATCAGAATTGGCTAATTCAGAGGGGGATGATCAGAGGGGAAGGAACAGCAAGTCGGGGAAAAAATGGTTGAATTCGATAATTATTACAGCGGTAAGGCCAAACCAGATGGCAGCAAATACCGGAGCGGTGGTGAGGAACTTTTTCATGGTGAAAAATTAGTGAGGCGTCTAGGACTGGCAGGGCTAAAAAACCCTTAGCGGGGCGAAACCGCTCAGCGAGGGGAAACCGTGACCTTGTCGTCGGATTCGAGCAGCTTGCCGCTGGTGAGCTCGCCGAAGGCTGCCAGGGGCCAGGTGGCTGCTGCCAGGGTGCTCTTAAAAGCCAGGGGCAGATCGATCTGGATCTCCTTCATGGTGGCGTCTTTATCGCCGCGGATGGCGCGCAGGTAGTTGCGACCAGCCCAACCAATGCAGCCAGCGATGTAGAGGAAGGCGATACCGGGAAGCATGAAATCACCGGCATGGTTCCAGCGACCATCCACGATCAGGTGGGGCAGGCCATCGGCACCGCATACGGACTGGCTGTACATCGCGAAGCGCGCCTTGGCCTGATCGGTTTTGGCGGTAGCAGCGCGCTGCTGGAAGCGGGCGCTCTCGGAGCAGGGGGTCAGTCCTGCCACATCAGCTTTGGCTGCAGGGGCGAAGCCGAGCAACAGGAAGGCGGAGAGCAGAACCGCGAAGAGTCGGCGGGAGAAAAGACGGCGCATCGGACGCAAGGCCGCGGGGCAGGATGACACTTCTGGACAGTACGGGAGCTGTTGAAGTCCAATGCCATTGGTTCTGGCCCTCGAAACAAGTTGTGACGAGTCGGCGGCAGCGATTGTGCGGGATCAGACGGTGCTCGCCAGTGCCGTCGCCTCCCAGGTGGAGGAGCACGCCCGCTGGGGTGGCGTGGTGCCGGAAATCGCCTCGCGGCGCCACGTCGAGGCCCTGCCCCAGCTGATTGAGCAGGTGTGCCGCGACAGCGGCGTGACCATGGCCGAGCTCGATGGCATCGCCGCCACCGCCGCGCCGGGTTTGGTGGGGGCCCTGCTGGTGGCCTCGGTCACGGGCCGCACCCTGGCGAGGCTGCATGGCAAGCCCTTTGTGGCTGTTCACCACCTGGAAGGTCATCTCTGCTCGGTGCAGCTGGGCGAGCCCCTGCCCCCCGGTCCCTACCTGGTGCTGCTGGTCAGCGGCGGCCACACCGAGTTGCTGCGGGTTGACGGGCCTGGCCGCTATGTCCGCTTGGGCCGCAGCCACGACGATGCCGCCGGCGAAGCCTTCGACAAGGTCTCCCGCCTGCTCGGGCTCGGATACCCCGGTGGTCCGGCGATTGAGGCGGCTGGGCAAAACGGCGACCCCCTTCGCTTTGCCTTGCCCAAGGGCCGGGTGTCGCGGCCGGAGGGCGGCTTTTATCCCTACGACTTCAGTTTCAGCGGCCTCAAGACAGCGATGCTGCGCCAGGTGCGCGCATTGGAGGCTGAGCACCAGGCGGGCGGCGAGCCGTTGCCGCTGGCTGATCTAGCGGCCAGCTTTGAGCAGGTGGTGGCTCAAGTGTTGGTGGAGCGCAGTTGCCGCTGCGCCCGGGAGCAGGGCCTGGGCACGCTGGTGCTGGTGGGTGGCGTGGCCGCCAATCAGCGGCTGCGGCAGCTGTTGGAGCAGCGCTGCGGGCTTGATGGCCTGGCCTGGAGGGTTGCTCCACTGGCTTACTGCACCGATAACGCCGCCATGATCGGTGTGGCTGGGGCCCAGCGCCTGGCCGGCGGCCAGAGCAGCTGCTTTGACCTGGGCGTGGCTGCCCGGCTGCCCCTGGAGCAAGCCGGCTTGCTTTACGAATCACAACCGTGCTTTTAATTGTCGTAAACTGAAACCCACACGGTATTTGTGCGGCCCGATGACCACCCGCGAGCGCGAGCTGCAAGCCACCGTGGATTTTGAGCCGGTGTCCGACGGGTTTGAGCCGGTGAGTGCCACTGAGCTCAACTCCTGGCGCCGCGGTTTCACCCCCCAAGCCGAGATCTGGAACGGCCGGCTGGCAATGGTGGGTCTGTCGGTGGGCTTATCGGTGCTGCTGGTGGCCCGCCTAGCGAGCCACTAAAAAACATTTGCAGCACCTACTCAAGTGCGACCGCGAAGCGCTTGAGCAAGCTCGTTGGGCTTGAGGCTTTGGGCTAAGGCATCCTCGGGGGTAACCCGGTGGGCTTCTACCAACTGCTGCAACGATTGATTGGCGGTTTGCATGCCATCGAAGGTGCTGCGTTTCATGATCTCCTCGATCTCATCGAGTTCACCTCGCTGGATGTAGTCCTTGCAGGCGTCGGTATTGATCAAAATGTCGTGATAAGCGGCCCGTTTGCCGTCGGTTGTTTTAAGGAGTCCCTGGGCTATCACGCCGAGCAGTGATTCTGAAACTGCACGCCGAACACTGTCCTGTTCACTAGGGGGATACATGCCCAGCACCCGTTCCACGGTTTTGACGGCGGAGTTTGTGTGCAAGGTGCCAAATACCAAGTGGCCTGTCTGGGAGGCCTCGATGGCTGTGGCCAGGGTCTCTTGATCACGTATTTCCCCAATCAGGATTACATCGGGGTCCTCTCGAAGGGCTGCCCGCAGGGCGTTGTGGAACACCTTGGTGTGCTGACCAACCTCCCGGTGTCGAATCAAAGATTGGCGACTTTCATGTACGAATTCGACCGGATCTTCGATGGTGAGAATATGGCGGCACATGTTGCGATTGATCCAGTCGATCATCGCGGCAAGGGTGGTGCTCTTGCCGGAGCCGGTGGGGCCCGTAACCAGGATCATTCCCTTGGGCCGGGCCGCCAGCTCCTTGAGCACTGGCGGCAGGTTGAGATCTTCCATGGTGGCGATCTTCTGGGGGATCAGCCGCAGCACCATCGCCGGACCCCGCAACGAATCCAACAGGTTGATGCGCACTCGCACAAAGGAAAAGGCGTGGGAGCCGTCGAATTCCTTCTCGCGTTGGAAGGCGTCGATTTCAACGGGGCTGAGCATCTCTCTCATCCAGCCGCTGAAGGTGGCCGCATCAGTCACGGGCCAACCGGTGCCAGCCATCTCCCCCCGGGCCCGGAAGCGGGGTTCCTCTCCAACTCCCAAGTGCACGTCGGAGTAGCCCCTCTCGTTGGCTATGCGCACGATGCCTTCGAGGCTGTCGGGCTGGCTGCCGTTATCTACCCGGGTGGGGGCAGTTCCAATGTCTGGGGTGGGGGCAGGGGGCGCCGCAGCTGGCGGTGCTGCGGCTGGGGGGAAAGGTGACGGGGGAAGGGGAGAGGGAGGAAAGGGTGAAGTCGTCATCTGCGGTCACCGATATCTGCCCAGCTTCGCTGCTGTGGCGGCTTCTGTCAGCACCGGACCCTTTGCTGACGACCTTCGTAGGATCAAACGGTCTGCAGCGCTTCGGTGTCCAAGCCCCTTGTCACGATCGTGCTGGGCACCCGTCCGGAGGCCATCAAGCTGGCTCCGGTGATCAGGGCCTTTCAGCAGGCCGACGATTTCCGCACTCGGGTTGTGCTCACCGGCCAGCACCGCGAAATGGTGAGCCAGGTGATGGGTTTGTTTGGCCTGACGGCCGACCACGACCTGGCCCTGATGGCCCCCAAGCAGACCCTCACCCACATCACCTGCGGCGCGCTGCAGGGGCTGAAGCAGGAATTTGGCGACCATCGGCCCGATCTGGTGCTGGTGCAGGGAGATACCACCACCGCCTTTGCCTCGGCCCTAGCGGCCTTCTACGAGCAGATCCCGGTGGGCCATGTGGAGGCCGGGCTGCGCACCGACAACCTGCTCGATCCTTTCCCGGAGGAGGCCAACCGGCGCCTGATCTCCCAGCTGGCCCAGCTGCACTTCGCCCCCACGGCCCTCTCGGCTGCTAATTGCCGGGCCTCAGGGGTGGTGGGCACGGTGCTGACCACCGGCAACACGGTGATCGATGCCCTGCTGTTGATGGCCGAGCAGGCGCCTCCGTACACCCTGCCCGGCCTCGATTTTGAGAAGCAGCGGGTGATCCTGGCCACGGTGCACCGGCGTGAAAACTGGGGAGAGCGCCTACAGGACATAGGCCGCGGCTTCCGTGAGCTGCTCGAGCGCTATCCCGATACCGCTCTGCTGCTGCCCTTGCATCGCAATCCCACCGTGCGAGAGCCCCTGCAGGCCCTGCTCGGCGACCACCCCCGCGCCTTTCTGGTGGAACCCCTCGATTACGACCAGCTGGTGGCGGCGATGCGCGGCGCCACCTTGGTGCTGAGCGATTCGGGTGGTCTGCAGGAGGAGGCGCCATCGCTGGGTAAGCCGGTGCTGGTGCTGCGCCGCACCACGGAGCGCCCTGAGGCTGTGGAGGCGGGCACGGCCAAGCTGATCGGCACCGACAGCGCCGACATCGTGGCCGAGGCCAGCCACCTGCTGGATGATCCGGCCGCCTACGAGGCCATGGCCCGGGCCCACAATCCCTTTGGCGACGGCCAGGCTTCAGGTCGGATCGTGGAGGCTGCCCGCACTTTCCTGGCTGCCTGAGGGTTCTCCTCAGGCACCCATTTCATTTGCGTTTCTGGGCCCAGGGCGGCAGGTCGATGAACACCCGGGTGCCGCTTTTGAGCCCGGAGAGGATTTGGGTGTCCTTGCCGCTGCTGATGCCGAGCTCCACCGGCTGGAAGGTGGGCTGGTTTTTCTTGCCCACCAGCAGAACGCCCGGCCGCCCCGCCTCGGTGACGATCGCCACGGTGGGCACCAGGGTGTCGGCCTGCACCTGACCTGTCTGGAAGCCGACGTCGGCGGTCATGCCGATGCGTAGCTGGGGGGGCTCGCCAACTAAACGCAGCACCACATCGAACGAGGTGACGTTGTTGATCTTCACGGCCCGGGGGGTGACGCGCTTGACCCGTGCTTCAAAGCTTTTATCGGGAAAGGCATCCACCCGCACCGTGGCGCTCTGGCCCAGCTGCACACGGCCAATGTCGCTTTCCGGCACCTTGGCCACCACCTCCAGGCCCTGGGCTAGCTCCACAATCGAGGAGCTGGTGGCACCGGCGGTGGCCGAGGCGGTGGTGGTGGGTGTCACAAAGGCGCCAGGATCGGCGAAGCGCTGGGTCACCACCCCATCGAACGGCGCCCGCACCACCAGATCGGCCTGCTCCACCTGGCGCGCCTGAAGCCGTTGGCGGCTGGCCTGTTCAGCAGCCTGGTCCACCAGGAAGGTGCTGCGCACGCTGTTGAAGTCACTGAGGCTGATGGCGTTTTGGCGGTAGAGGCTCTCGTTGCGCTCCAGCTCGCTGCGGCTGCGGGCCAGCTGGGCCTGGGCTGAGCGCAACTGGGCCCGCAGCTCGGCGAGCCGCTCGTCGAGGTCGCCTTGATCCATTCGGGCTAGGGCCTGGCCAGAGGTCACCGGGTCGCCCTCCTCCACGTAGAGCTCCTCGATCACCCCCTGCCGTTTGGGGCTGACGTTCACGCGCTTTTCGGCCTCGAGTTCGCCGCTGGCACTCACCACCCCTGGCAGGTCGCCCGCAGCTGCAACAACTGTGTACAGCTCGAGATTGGCCCGGCTGGTGCCGCGCTGCCGCTGCACGAGGCCTATGCCAGCTACGAGCACAAGCCCTGCGGCGGCTGCGGCCCAAAGGCGCCGCCGCTGCCAGGGCCGGCGCGGCGAGCTGGAAATCACCGGCACTGCAGTGGGGGTGGAAATTGGGCTGGGGGCAGATACTTCTATTTTCGCTGCTGGCGCCTCGACCTGCGGCCCGTAGATTTCAGCCATGCTTAAAGCCGGAATCGTCGGTCTGCCAAACGTCGGCAAATCGACCCTGTTCAATGCCCTGGTCGCCAACGCCCAGGCCGAAGCCGCCAACTACCCCTTCTGCACGATTGAGCCGAATTCGGGTGTGGTCTCCGTGCCAGACCCCAGGCTCGATCAGCTGGCTGCACTCAGCTCCAGCAAGGAGATCATTGCCACCCGGGTGGAGTTTGTCGATATCGCCGGGCTGGTGAAGGGGGCCAGCCAGGGAGAGGGTCTTGGCAACAAGTTTCTGGCCAACATCCGCGAGGTGGACGCAATCGTCCACGTGGTGCGCTGCTTCGAAAACGACGACGTGATCCATGTGAGTGGCTCGGTGGGGCCTGCCCGCGATGCCGAGGTGATCAACCTCGAGCTGGGCCTGGCCGATCTCTCCCAGGTGGAGAAGCGACGCGAGCGGCTCAAGAAGCAGGTGCGCACCAGCAAGGAGGCCCAGCTTGAAGATGCCGCCCTTGAGCGCATCCAGGTGGAGCTGGAGGCTGGCGGTGCCGCCCGCAATGTGGCCCTCAGCGATGAGGAGGCCCCGCTGCTCAAGCCCCTGGGGCTGCTCACCGCCAAGCCGATCATCTATGCCACCAACGTCAGCGAAGACGATCTGGCCTCTGGCAACGCCTACTGCGAGGAGGTGGCAGCGCTGGCCCTGAAGGAAGGGGCCGGCACGGTGCGTATCTCGGCCCAGGTGGAGGCTGAACTAATCGAGCTGCCCGAGGAGGATCGCACCGAATTCCTGGCGGGTCTCGGGGTAGGGGAGGGCGGCCTGCAGAGCCTGATCCGCGCCACCTACGACCTGCTGGGGCTGCGCACTTATTTCACTACCGGCGAGAAGGAAACCCGCGCCTGGACGATCCAGGCCGGTATGACCGCGCCCCAGGCCGCTGGTGTGATCCACACCGACTTCGAGCGGGGCTTCATCCGCGCCCAGACCATCGGCTACAAGCAGCTGCTCGAGGCGGGTTCGCTGGTGGAAGCTCGCACCAAGGGTTGGCTGCGGGCTGAGGGCAAGGAATATGTTGTGGCTGAGGGCGACGTAATGGAGTTTCTGTTCAACGTGTGAGCTCGGGGGCATTTCACCGAGCCTGAACCTGCTTCAGAATGGATTTGCTGAGACATAAGCCATGACTACCCCCCAACCACCTAACCCTCAGCCGGAAGAAGCCGTGGACGTTGGCCATCCCCACGATTTTGACGTGCAGAAGGAGCTGCATCAGAAGATCCGCAACGATCCCGACTACGACGACTGGGAATACGGCACCGAGCCCCTGCCCCACGAGGCCTGGGTGGCTAAGCAGGCAACCGCTCGCGAAGAACCGCCGGCCTCAGCTTGAAGCTCGGCCCCTCCTCTTAATCAGTACAACTTGAACAGCCTGTACGGATTTCGGACCGGGTTTCAGATTTCGGACATGTGTTTCAGCTCACCCCGTCCGATCCAAAATCCGCAGCTGGCCTCGGCCTGAGCCGCTTCACCAGGTTGAGGCCAGCCAGGCATAGCAGGGTCATGCCGATCCAGAAACCACCAGCGTGTCTTTGGGCATCGAGGGCTAAGCCGGCCAGCAGTGGCGCCCCTAGAGCGCTCAGGGCAAAACATTGGGAAAAAAGAGCCATGGCCAAGCCCTGGTGCTCCCTGGGGCTGAGCTCGATCACCGCTGCGGTGGCAATCGGCAGGAAAGCAGCTGCCCCTAGGGCCAGGGGCAGCTGGGCTAGCAGCACCAGCCAAAGCCCCTGGCTGCTCAGGGCTGAAAAGGCCAGCAGCACCGTGCCCATGGCAAAACAGGCCAGGCTCAGCCCCAGCCCCTGCGCTATCGGACGCTTGGCCAGGGCCTGACCCACCGGCCACTGGATCAGCACCAGCACGCCCAGCTGCAGGCCAACCAGTAGAGCCCCCAGGCTTTCGGGCATGGCGGCCCGCTCCAGGCCGCCGCGCACGAGATCCAGGGGCAGGGCGCTCTGCATCAGTGCCGGCAGCGAGGTGGCCAGCAGGCTGATCGCAAGAAGCGGCAGCAGTGGCGGCAACCACTGGCGCCAGGGGGTGTGGTCGGCTGGATCGAAGCTGGCAGGGCTAGCCCGCTGCAGGGGCTGCTTTAGCAGCAGCACTACCACCGCCAGCAGGCAGATGATGTCGATCAGGTAGATGCCCCGCAGATGGCCGGCCGCCGCCAGCAGCGCCCCGAGCATGGCTCCAGCCGCAATCCCAGCGGCATCGGCGCTGCGCACCAATGCATAGCCCCGGGCGGTGGGAATCGGGGCAGGCCCCATGCGGCAGCCCAGGGGCACCGCCAGCTCAACCGCCGGCCAGTAGAGCCCGGCAGCAATGCCGATCAGCAATTGCCCCTGCACGTAGCCCGGGAAGCTGGCCGTGCCAAACAGCCGCAGATCCCCCAGCAGGGCTGCCAGGGCGGCCAGTAGCACCGGTATCGAGCAGGCCAGCCCCCGATCCAGCAGCATGCCGCTCATGAAACGACCCGCCGTGCCCGCCAGCGCCGCCAGCGCCAAGCCCTGGGTCACCGACTGGGCGCTGAAGGCCGCCTGGTGGAACACGATCGGCGTTAGGTACAGCACCCCGCCGGCTCCAAACGAAGCCACCAGTCGCACTAGGGCCACCTGGCGCAGCGCCGCCGGAAACTGGGCCAGCCAGCCGGCCTGCGCCGGACTGGCGGTACCTGGTGGACTGGCGGAACGGAAGGGGCGCAAACGGGCCGTTAGCTAGGTGAGGGGAGTCTGGCGCCGCTTAGCGGCCCTGGCGCGAGAGAATAAACATCCCTGCCTTAGGCCTTGGCTCGCCGCTCGTTACGCCTTTGGTGCTGCCTTACCGGAGCTCTGGCCCTGGGCTGCATGCCTGCTCGGGCTGCCGAGGAGTTGGTGCTGCAACTCGATGGCCTGGCGCTGCCCATCGACCTGACGGACCTGGAGTCCTGGACTCGCCAGCCCGAGCAGGCAGGGAATGGCCTGCAAGCGTGGCTCAGGCTGCTGGATTCCCAGAGTCGCCGCGACCTGGTCCGCTTGCTGCAGGCGCCGCTGCTGCGGGATCGCAGCTTTGGGCTGCAGCTGCTCAACAGCTGGACCGGTGAGCAGATGCTTAAAGAAGCCGGCAGCCTGCTGACCACTGGCCCTGCTGACCGCAGCACGGCACCGCTGCTGCTCAGCAGCCTGCGTCAGTTGTTGGAGCGGCAGAGCAGCGTCTCCGCCCTGGAGCTGCTGCGGGCCCTGCCTGTGGCCAGCGTCACCCTGCGCCTCGATGGGGCGCTTCAGCTGGCTGGACAGTGGCGCAGCCAGCTGAAGCGGCAAAACACTGCCCTCCAGCGGTTGCGCCAGCTGCCCCTGCCCCGGCGTAGCTCCAGTCCTTTGGGGTTTACGAGCGCCGTGCGGCGCCAGCCCCAGCGCCTGCAGTTGCCGGTGCCCCATCGGGTGGCGCCCCTGCCGCTGGAGCTATGGCCTGCCCAGCAGGCCCGCCGTGGCCCTTGGCTACTGCTGATGCCGGGCCTGGGCGGCAGCGCCGACCAGCTCAGCTGGTTGGCGGCGGCTCTGGCCGATCGGGGTTGGCCCGTCTTGGTGGTGGTCCATCCCGGCAGCGACCAGCAGGCACTGCAGGCGTCGCTGCTTGGTGATGCCCCACCGCCCGGGGCCGAAACCCTGCCCCAGCGCCTGGCAGATCTGCAGGCCGTGCTTGAGGCCCAGCGGGAGGGTCAGCTGCCTGCTTTGGGCCCGGCGCCTGCGGGGGAGCAGGGAGTGGTGCTGGGGGGGCACTCGCTTGGTGGCCTGGCTGCGCTGATGGGGGCTGGCCTGGTGCCGGAGCAGGGACTGGGTCGCCGTTGTGAGCTGGCCCTGGCGTCCTTGCCGCTCACCAACCTGTCGCGGCTGCTCCAGTGCCAGCTGCCTCGGATCACCGGTGATAGCGACGCCAGCGCAGGCCCCTTGCGGTCCCAGGCCACGCCCTTGCTGGGAGTGGTTGCCTTCAATGGTTTCGGCAGCCTGCTTTGGCCCCACCGCGGCCTGCAAGACCTCAACGTGCCGGTGCTGCTGGTGGGCGGCAGTCTCGATCTGGTGACGCCTCCGGTGCAGGAGCAGCTGGCCGTGTTTGCTGGAGCCACCCATCCCCACAGCCGGCTGGTGCTGGTGGAGGGGGCCAGCCATTTCTCACCGGTGCGTATCGACAACCGGGGCGAAGCGTTGTTTCGACTCGGTGAGGAGCTGGTGGGCATCGAGCCACTGAAGGTGCAGGCGCTGCTGCTCAACGTCACCAGCGAATTTCTGCAGGGCTTTGAGCACCCATTGCTGCTTTCCCCCCAGCTGCGCGAACAGGACGGCGTCCGGGCCTATGTGCTCGATCGCAACCAGGCTCGCCGCTGGCAGGGGTTGCTGCCGCCGGAGTGAGTTAATGCTCAGAACTTGATGCGCGGATCGAGCACGGCCACCAGCAGATCCACCAGCACCGTAACCAGCACCACCAGGCCGGCCACCACCACCACGATGCCCTGCACCAGCGGGTAGTCGCGCTGGCCGATCGCTTCCTGCAGCCGAAAGGCGATCCCGGGCCAGGAGTAGGTGACCTCAATTAGCAGCGCTCCGCCGATCAGCGACGCCACGGTGATGCCCGTGATCGTGAGCACCGGCAGCAGGGCATTGGGCAGGGCATGGCGCAGCACCACCCGGGCTTCGCCCAGGCCGCGGCTGCGGGCTGCTTCCACGTAATCGGAGCCGAGGGTGCGGCGCAGATTGAGTCGCAGCGAGTTGGCGAAGATGCCGCTGAGCAATAGGCCCAGGGTGGCGGCTGGCAGCACCAGATGGCGCACACTCCCTAGCAGCAGCTGCCATTCGCCCGTGGCCAGGCCACTGCGCAGGCTGTCGAGCAGGTAGAAGCCGCTGCCCTCGGGCGGCAGCAAGGTGGGCGGGAAGCGCCCCCCCACCGGCAGCCAGCCCAGCCACACCGCAAACACCAGCTGCACCACCATTGCGGCCCAGAAGGGCGGTAGGGCATAGGTGCCGATGCCGTAGAGCCGGCCGGCTAGATCGAGCTTCCCTTCCGGGCGGGCAATGCCGGAAAAGCCCACCGCTAGACCCACAACGGCAGCCAGCAGCAGGGCCACCACCCCCAGCTCCAGGGAGGCCGGCAGGCTTTGGCGAATTACTTCCGTCACCGGTTCCTGGTTGGTGAGCGAGGCGCCCAGGTCGCCATGCAGCAATTTGCCCAGGAAGCTGCCGTATTGGTGCAGCAATGGTTGATCCAAGCCCAGCTGGGCCCGCAGCGCAGCGCGGGCGCTTTCGGGAGCGCGGGTGCCGAGCAGGGCGTCGATCGGATCCCCAGGCGCCAGCCGCAGCAGCAGAAAAACCAGGCTGGCGATCAGCCACAACATCAATGGCGCCAGCGCCAGCCGGGCGGCCAGGTAGCGCAAAAGGGCCCGGCGGCGGCTCATGGTTTGGTGCTCCCTTGGGGGGTCTGCTTACGGGTCAATTCCTGTAGCAATAGGCGGCCGGAGCCATCGAAACGGGGCTGGCTGATGCTGGCCTGGGCCCAGGCCCGCGGTGCCACCAGCCACACCGGTAGGTAAGGGTTGGCGGCTGCCGTTTGGCGCTGGATGCGGCGCAACAGGGCGGTGCGGGCGGGGCCGGCTACGGAAGCACTGCGCTCCAGGTCTTGTTGCAGGCCGGGTTTGGCCCAGAAACTGCCACTGGCGGCGCTGGCCCCCTTGAGACAGCGCTCCCCTTGGGCTTCCTCACAGCCCAGCAAGGGCACCAGGTAGTTGTCGGCATCGGGAAAGTCGCCCATCCACTCCAGCAGGATTAGGGGGAAGGACCCCTTCCCCAGCTGGCGATAGGCGGTGGTGGCCTCCATGCCGGTCACCTCGAGCTCAACGCAATCGCCCAGATCCTGCTGCAGTTGGGCCTGCCAGGTGAGGGCAAACATCCGGTCGGCGGGGATGTTGGAGCGGAAGGTGAGCGGCAGGGTCAGGCGCTTGCCCTGGCAGTAACCGGCCTGGCGATAGAGCTGGCGGGCCTTGGTTGGGTTGTAGCTGGGCCAGGCCTGGGGGTCGGAGCCCTTGAGGCTGGGGGGCACCAGCTCGCGCAGGGGCGGCCGCAGGCCCAGGGTTACCCGGCGGCTGATGGTGTTGCGATCGAGGCTGTAGGCCACTGCTTGGCGTAGCCGGGGATCGTTGAGGGGCGGCTGGTCGGTGAGCATGGTGAGGTAGCCGATCTCCAGTGCCGGACCGCTGCCCACCTGCAGGCTGCCAGCTGCAGCCTGGCGTTGCAAGGCGGCCTGCTGGTCGATTTCGAGGCTGGTCGAGAGCAGCACATCCACCTCGCCGCTCTGCAGGGCGCCGTAGAGGGCGGTGGAATTACTGAGCGACACCAGGTCGATACCGCCATTGGCGGGTTTGGCCCCCCAATACCCCGCAAACGGCTCTAAGCGTTGCTGCTGGCCTGTGAAGAAGCTGAGCCGGTAGGGCCCGGTGCCCACGAAGCGGTCGTTGAGGAAGCGATCGCGATGGTTTTTGTAGGCGCTGGGGGAGAGGGGCGTCAGGTTGACGGCGCTGAGCAGCTCGGCCAGGGGGCTGAAGGGGCGCTTGAGCGTCAGCTCGATTGTGTAGGGACCCACGGCCCGCGCGGCGCTTACCCGATCGCCCAGCAGGTAGCTGAGCTTGCCGATGGCTAGGAAGCGCTCCAGGCTGAACACCATGGCCGCGGCATTGAACGGCGTGCCGTCGTGAAAGCGCACGCCTTGGCGCAGCTGCACCTGGGCCTTTAGCCCGTCGGCACTCAGCTGGGGCAGCGCCACTGCCAGACGCGGCTCCAGCTGGCCAGCGGCATTGATCGCATAGAGCGGATCGCCGATCGCGCTCAGCAGCTGCATGGCGCCGAAGGTGTAGGCGCCGCCTGGATCAACCGTGTCGATGCGGTTTTTGCTGGCAACTACCAGCCGGTTGGCCGACGCCTCGTGTTTGGGCCGGCAGCCGGAGAGAGTCAGGCCAGCTGCCAGGCCGCTGGTCAGCAGGGCTGCTGCCAGGGTTTGGGTCAGCCGCGGAGCGCGGGGCAAGGGGCGGCCATCAAATCAACGCCATTCAAGACCGATGAGGCCAGGCAGGGCGCACCTGTTGCAGGGAAATTTCAAACACTTCCGATCCCTGGCGCGCCAGGGGCCAGCGGCGCAGCCAGCAGCGGTCGTGGTGGTCGTCGACGCCAATCACTTGGTAGAGCTGCTCATCGCTTTCAAGGTGCACGCAGGCGCCTTGGTGAAGGTTGACTGTGCTCGAGGCCTGGGCACTGGAGCAGGTGGGGCCGGTCATGGGGTTAGGGGCTAACTGATTGGTACTTGCTGGGCAGATGTTGCGGGGGACAGGGGCTGAACACTGTTCGTCTCGCTACAAACATCGGCCTGGGTGTGGGGATCTCGACAGGGCTTGCCTCAGTAGCTGGCCCCTCCAGATCAGACCCCGCTGGGGTCTTAATAATTAATTTCGATTTGCGCTCCACTGTGGCCTGCTGCTGGCCCCATTGGCCAGTTGATGGCGATTTGGAGACCTGATGGAGTCAATCAGGCCCGCTGCTAAAGGGTGCGCAGGCAGGCGGCCACGGCCTGAACATCTGTCAGGGCCTCGATTGCGGCTAGGGCCTGGCGGAAGTTGGCTTCGCAAACCTCGTGGGTGATCACCACGATTTCGGCGCCGCCGGCGCTCTGGGTTTCGAACTGCACTATCGATTGAATCGACACCCCCGCTTCGCCAAAGCAGGTGCCAATAGCGCCGATCACGCCGGCCCGATCGCTGGTGCGCAGCCGCAAGTAGTTGCGGTGGCTGGTTACGGCACTCTCGACCAGCTGGCAGTCGCGCCAGCTGCCGGCGGCCAGCAGGGGATCGAGGGGCGCCTGAGTGCCCCTGTCGCCAGTGGCCTGGCGGATGCCGGCGATGTTGAGAATGTCGGCCACCACCGCCGATGCGGTGGGTCCTGCTCCAGCCCCGGGCCCGTAGAACATCACCTGGCCCACGGGGTCTCCCTCCACCAGGATCGCGTTGTTGACACCGTTCACCCCGGCCAGCGGATGGGCCTTGGGCAGCAGGGTGGGATGGACGCGCACATCGAGGAGCTGCACGTCTTGCTCGCTTGGCATGGCTTGCTCACTTGGCATCGCCTGGGCCACGGCCAAAAGCTTCACCACATAGCCAAGCTGCTCGGCGTAGGCGATGTCGCGGGCATCGAGCTGGTCGATCCCCTCTGTTGGGATGGCCTCGCGGGGCACCGGACCGCCGTAGGCCAGGCCAGCCAAGATTGCGATCTTGTCGGCCGCATCTCCCCCCTGCACATCAGCGGCGGGGTCGGCTTCGGCGTAGCCAAGGCGCTGGGCGTCGGCCAGCACGTCTGGGTAGGCGGCTCCCTCTGCCGCCATGCGGCTGAGGATGTAGTTGGTGGTGCCGTTGATGATGCCGCTCACCCGCTGGATCCGGTTGGCTCCCAGGGACTGCTTCAGGGGCTCGATGATCGGGATGCCGCCACCTACGGCGGCTTCGATCAGCACATACACCCCACTGCGGGCGGCGGCGGCGGCGATCTCCTCGCCATAGCGCGCAATTACGGCCTTGTTGGCGGTTACTACCGATTTGCCGGCCGCAATCGCCCGCAGGATCAGGGAGCGGGCCGGCTCCAGGCCACCCATCACCTCCACCACAATGTCGACCGCCGGGTCGTCGACCACGGCTTCTGGGTCGGTGCTGAGCAAATCGGCTGCCAATTCCACCGTGCGAGGCCGGTTCAGGTCGCGCACTGCCACCCGCCGCAATTCGAGTTCGCCCACCAGCGGGTGGCGGCCGGCCGGGGTCGCCAGGATGGCTGCCACACCAGCCCCCACCGTGCCGAGCCCGAGCAAGCCGATGCCGATGGTCATTCGTTGGGGGGTATCAATTTGTCGATCCTAGAAATCAACTGGCTTGGCCTAGGGGGTGGCCGCCAAGGACTGGGCCTGGGCCTGCATCAGCCGCAGGATGTTGAGAAAGCCATTTGCCCTTGAGGGAGTAAGGCTGGCCTGCAGGCCGGTGGCGGCGATGAAGGCCGGATCGATGGCGGTGGCCTGCTGCGGTGTCAGCCCTTCGAGCCCTTCGATCAGCAGGGCCAGCAGTCCCTTGGTGATGGCGGCGTCGGAGTCACCGTGCCAGTGCAGGGCGCCATCGACTAACTCCGCCACCACAAATACCTGCGAAACGCAGCCCTTCACCTTGAAGGCGTCATTGCGAAATTCCTCGGGCAGGGGCTCGAGCTTTTTGGCCAGCCAAAGCACGTATTCGTAGCGGCGGCGGGGATCGCTGGTGCTGGCGAGGCGCTCCACCATGCGGTCGAGGGCCGGACTGCCACTGGGGGCAATGCTCATCAGCGCCTGCCGCCGCGGCGCCAGCTCAGGGCTCCTCCCAGGGCGCCTGCTGCGGCACTGAGGCCGAGCAGTGCCAGCCATGTTCGGATTCCTTGCCCTGTTCGGATTCCATGCCCTGGTCGGGAGCTGTTGAAGCCCGTTGAAAGCGCCGGTGCTGCCCCTGGTAGCTCGAGATAGTCGCGGTGGCCTGGGCCGCGGTCTACTTGCAGTTCCCAGGCGGAGGTTGCATTGCTAGGCAGCTGGAAGCGGAGTTGGCCACGGGCATCGGTGCGACCTACTTCGATCGGTTCACCGTTGGGTGGCACCAGCCGTACCACCGCATCATCGGCGGGTTCCCCATTGCCGAAACGGCTGTCAAGCACCAGTTGATCGGTGAGGCTGCTCAGGCGCTCCAGGCTGCTTTCAATCGCGTGGCTATGGGCCGGGGCGGCGCTGACAAGCAGCAGCAGGGCCGGAATTACACGCAGATTCATGGCTGAATCAGGAAGCTTGCCAACGACTATCGCTACTTTTGCCGGCCTGCACCATCCGCACCATCGAGCTCACCATCATCGAGAGGGCGTCGTGGCTCTGACCACGCTCCTGAAGTTCGGCAGCCAAGACCCTCTCTGGGACCGAGGCGTAGCTGCAGGGAGCAGTAAAAGCTTTGAGATCCAAGGCGTGGCCTGTTCTATGAGGTGATCCTGGCAAATAGCTGCTCGCAGTGCGTCCCGTGTAAAGGCATTGTCAAGAACGGTTCCCTCAAGAAGGGTTCCCTCAAGAAGGGTGCCCGAGGCCGTCTTCATCGATCCAGCCCTGCAGGGGCACATCCCAGGGGTCGCGCGGCAGCCGCTCAACCCGGCAGCCCCGGGGCAGAACCGCCAGGGCGGGCACTTGGGCCCAGGTGGGGTCGGCCCGCAGCCGGTCGTACCAGCCGCCGCCGTAGCCCAGGCGGATGCCCGCCCCATCGCAGGCCAGGGCCGGAATCAACAGCAGCCCCAGCTGCTCCGCCGCCAGCGCGCCCTCGTCAGGCGCTGCGGCTCGGGCCGCTGGGGCGGGGATGCCGCAGCCATCGGGCTCCAGGGCGTCGCCGCTCCGCCAGGGGCGGTAAACCAGTCGGGCCGCCGGATCGCCGGGGGCGGCGGTGATGGCCGGCAGGGCCAGCTGGTTGGGCAGTAGGGCCTGCAGCGAGCGCAGGTCGACTTCGCCGGCCAGGGGCCAGTAGAGCCCCAGGTGGCGCCCGGGGGGCACCAGAGAAGGACAGTGCCGCCGGGCCTGGGCCTCGATGGCGGGCTGGGCCTCCGGCAGCAGGGCCAGGCGCCGGGCCCGGAATTGCTGGCGCAGGCTGGCTTTGGCGCTCATCGCTGAAACCAGCCGGTGAGGGCCGCGGCGAGGGCGTCGGCGGCGTCATCGGGGCGGGGTGGGGTGTCGAGGTTGAGCTCCCGCATCACCGCCTCGAGCACGTCGTCCTTATGGGCGTGGCCATGGCCGGTGAGGGCCAGCTTGATCTGCATTGGCGGAAACTCCACCACCGGCACCTTGAGCCGCGCAAGGGTCATCATCAGCACGCCGCGGGCCTGTACTACGGAGATCGTGGTGCTGGAGCGGTAGAAGAAAAACTTTTCCACCACCGCCAGCTGGGGCTGCCAGGTGCGGATCAGCACCCTCAGGTCGCGGGCGATCTCCACCATCCGCTCCCCATCGCTGCGTCCAGGATCGGTGCGGATGATGCCGCAGTCGAGCAGGTGCTGGGCGCCGCCGCGGTGCTCCTCCACCTCAATCATCCCGTAGCCGACGCGGGCCAGGCCGGGATCGATGCCGAGGATGCGCATGGTTCAGCGCAGCATCGGCGGCAGGGCCTTGGCTGGAACTGCCCGCAACAATTCGAGCTCCGCCCGTAGCGCCGGATCCTGCCGGAAGGCTCGCCACTGGGGACTGGCGATGATCTGTAGGGCGGCGTCGGCACCGAGGCGCTGGCCTGCCTCCACATCGGAGGGGTAATGCACGCCGCACAGCACCCGGTTTGCTCCACCCTGGCGGCCTACGTGATGCAGGCGCTCGCGACGCTCGGGAAGTAGGTCAGCGAGCAGCTCGGCTGTGCTGCGGAACCACACGGCGTGTCCAGAGGGAAAGGAGCCGGTGTTCTCCCTTGGCAGGCAGGGCTCGAGCCCAGGGTGGGCGATGTAAGGACGGATGCGGCCCTGTTGTTGCTTGATCCCCCGATAGGCGCTGTTCACCGGCGCCATGAACGCGTGAAGGCCGGCGCTGAGCATTGGCGTGGCCTTGCCGAGCTCAGTGCCTACAGCGCTGCTGAAGACATTGAGGTCGCGGTCTAGTAGCAGCCAGGTGGTGGCCACGATCTCCGGGCTTCGGAAGCGCTGCAGCCACTCCAGGATCGCCAGATCAGCGGCTTCCGCGGCACTGCCGGGCGCTGGAGGGAGGCCAGCGATTGCGGCCAGTCGGCGCTGGTCGAGTTTGAGCTCCGCTGCTGCCGGTTCGGCCTGGGCGGCCAGGCATGTTTGCTGCAGGGCTAGGGCGGCCAGCAGACCAGCTACCCACTGAGACCGCCGCAGGGTGGTGGAACGGTTTGCGGCACTGGTGGGCATGGCGGTGAACGTTGCAAAAAATTGGGGGGAGGCAATAACTGAATCTGAGGATCTGAGGACTTCAGGGCCGGCGATGGTCAGCTCCGCGGTTGCCGAGGAGGCTCCAGGAGTGGTTCACAGCGCTGCTGGCCATCTAGCAGCTGGGACTGGCTGTAGGTCCGCACCTCGGGCTTCATAAGGGACGGCCGGTAGCGGAGCACAACCAGCTGGTCGAAGTCGTCGTCGGCGATCGGCGCCATCGCTGGCCAGCCCAGGCCTGCGGCGAGCTGCGGCAGGCGACGGTGTTCCCAGAACAGCACCACCTTGCCGCCGGCAACGCTCGGATCGGTGAGAATTTGGCGTCCTGATTGGAAAGAATCCTCGCGGGAGGCGAGGTCGATGGCGATGTCTACGCCGGTAGCAACCGCTAGAGGCACGGCCGTCTGGTAACTGCGGGCGTTCTTGCCGGAAATGGGATCGAGATAGAAGCTACGGATCTGGCTGGGGCGCCCAAAACATTGCGGCAGCAGCGAGGCCAGCGCAATAGCGCGCTCCAATCCCTGCGCCGAAAGGTTGTAATTGGACCCCCCAGGACCTTTGTGGCCATGTCGCATCAGCACCACCAGCTCGGGGGTGGCCCGAGCGGAGTGGGTCAGTGGCATCAGTCCGAGACAGGCGCTGCAAAGAATCACCCGGCCGATGCTCTTAACAGATGAGGCTCGGGAGGCCATGGGGTGCTTCACCCCACCAACGCCAGCTCGAAGGCGCTGCGATCGCTGCTGTCGGAGCGCTCGAACACCTTGCAGAACACCTTCACCACCCGGTCGCCGGAATCGATCGTTTCCAGCGGGTCTTTGCGCAGGCGATGGCGCAGGCAGCAGGCCACGACGCGAGCCACGTCTTCTTCCCCTACCTCGGTGCGACCCTCGAAGGCGGCCAGGGCCCGGGCGGCTCGATTGGTGACGATGTCGCCGCGCAGGCCATCCACATCCAGCTCGCCGCATACCGCCGAGATGCGAATGCGTAGGTCGGCGTCGATCGCCACTTGATTCAGCAGCTTCTGCGCTGCAATCACCCTGTCCTGCAGGGCGTCCTGGGTGGTTTGTACGGCGTTGTTGAAGCCGTCTGGATCGCTGTCGAAGGCGGTGCGCTGATCCACCACCTGCACCCGCAGCTCTGGATCGCGCACGGTGCGCACCTCCACGCTCATGCCGAAGCGATCGAGCAGCTGGGGCCGCAGCTCCCCCTCCTCGGGGTTGCCGGAGCCGATCAGCACGAAGCGGGCCGGGTGGCGCACGCTCACACCTTCGCGCTCCACCGTGTTCCAGCCGGAGGCGGCTGAATCCAGCAGCACGTCCACCAGGTGGTCGTCGAGCAGGTTCACCTCATCCACGTAGAGCAGGCCGCGGTTGGCCTTGGCCAGCAGGCCGGGCTCAAAGGCCCGCACGCCTTCACTCAGGGCCTTTTCGATGTCGATCGTGCCGCAGAGGCGATCTTCCGTTGCACCTAGGGGCAGGTCGACCATCGGCACCTGGCGAGGCTCCACCGGCAGCTCCTCACCCTGCTCGGCGCGGGCGCGCACCTCCGTGCTCTGCAGGTCTGGGTCGCTGGGTGAGCTGTTGTACGGGTCGCCCGCCACCACATCGATTTCGGGCAGCAGGTCGGCCAGGGCCCGGATCGTGGTCGATTTGCCGGTGCCCCGGTCGCCCATGATCATCACGCCGCCAATGCGCGGATCGATCACGTTGAGCAGCAGGGCCAGCTTCATCTCCTCCTGCCCGACGATCGCGGTGAAGGGGAAGACCCTGCGCTTGCGAACTGGCGTCACGGTCGGCTGGCTGGAGTTGATTCGGATTGTTTCACAGCTGGGTTCATAGCTGGATCTGGAAGCGGCAACAGGCTGAGCACCTGCGGCGGGGTGGCATCGGCTGGATAGATCAGCCTCACCTGCAGTTGGCGGCTGGCCCCTGGCACCAGGCTGATGGTGCCAAAGGCGGGGCTGGGTTCACCAGCACGCTGCACCAGATGGAAGCTGCGCCGGCCAAGGGGCCTGCTGCCCGCGCTGGCGCCATCAAGGCCCGTCACCTCCACCGTGCCGCGGAACATCACCGGCCGGCTGCCACTAGTGATGCCGCCAATGCTTTTGAAGCGCAGGCCACCAATGGCGGCATCGCCCTTGAGCGGCGATTCCAGGGCCAGCTGCAGGGTCACCGGCTTGGTTGTGTCGTTGCGCAGGGGGATGCTGAGGTCGTATTCGACGCCGTAGTTGCCGTGGGCGGCCCAGGCTGTGCCTGGGTAGAAGGCCTGCAGCTCGGCGGTTTGCACCTGGCCGCTGCCGAGAGTGCCGCGCTCCAGGCTGCTGATCGGCCAGGAGATCGGCGCCCGGCTCACGCTCAACCAATTTTTGCCCGGATCGCTGAGGCGGCTGCGCCAGGTGCTGCCCACCTGCACCCCACTCACCCGCGAATACACCATGCCCCCCTTGCTGCCCCGGGGAGTGGGGCTGTGCTCCCGGGGGCTGAGATCCCCCTCCAGCAGGGCGGCCCAGCTGGAGGGGGCCGGCGGCTGATTGCCGCTGCCGAAGGCCGCCAGGGTCGCCAGGCTCACGGGGCCCGAGCTCTCCAGCCGCAGCTGCAGGTTGCGGCCGTTGAGCAGGGGATCGAGGCCCCGCACCGGCAGGGGCAGCACGATCAGGGTGGTGGGAGCGCCTGGGGTCAGGGTCCAGCTGGTGGGCAGCTCGGGGCTGCGCTGGCGGGCCAGCAATTCGGTAGCCACCCGGCTGCCGGGGCCAGCCCACACCGGCGTAGTGCCCTGAACCATCAGGGATGGCAGGGGCAGGAAGGGGGCGCCGGCCTGGCCGGGATCCACCGCCTGAGATAGGGCCGTTGAGCCAGCCAGCAACTTCAGGGTCACGGGGCCGGGGCCGCGGGGAGCGGCCAGCACCGCCAGCCACAGGGTGGAGTCGAGGCTCTCCGGCTTGCCCGCATACACGTGATGGCTGAACAGATCGAAGCGGCCGTTCAAGGCCACATCCAGGTGGGCTGCAGGCACGCCGCGGCCGGCGCCGGGGAAAGTGGAGAGCAGGATCCCGGGCGCCCGAATCAGCTCGGGATTGTTGTCGTTTACCAGTAGCAGCCGGTCCAGTCCGCCGCTCAAGGGCGCCACGGTCTGGGGGCGCAGCAGCGGGGCCGCTGGGTTGGCTTTGGTCTGGCTCAGGGCGGGCGCAGCCAGGCTGCTTAGCAGCAGCAGGGTCAGCCAGCTGGCCTGGAGCAGGGGAGGTCGGTTCATTTGCGGCCTACCAGGGTTTTTGAAACTTCAGCTGCCATGGCGCGGATCAGATCGGTGGAGCGGGGGTCGTTGAACGGACCTTTAACCATGAAGGCCGCCACGGCGCGCTGGCCGTTGGGGAGCTGGATCAGGGCCGCATCGGCGTAGGCAATGCCGATATCACCGGTTTTGTTGTAGACGGTGATGCCGAAACTAAGCAGCTCGCTGTCGGGGTCGGCGGCATCTTTACCGAGTCCCTGGAGTAAGCCCAGGGGAATCAGGGTGTTGGTGCGGGAGCTGCCCATGATTTCCCTAAACAGGTCCCGAGCCCGGGGACTCAGGCTTTCGCCGATATCCACCATGGCGATCGACTTGGCCAGGTCGCGGCTGCTGGTGGTGTTGGTGCCTTCGAGATCGGGCAGCCAGTTATTGACTGCCGTTGAGGGCAGGCCCATGGCGGTGAAACGCTCATTGAGCGTCGTTTTGCCGCCTAAACGCTTGATCAGCAGGTTGGTGGCGCTGTTGTCGCTCACCCGGATCATTTCGGTGGCCGCTTCAAAAAATGGGAAGCGGGTGCCCACCGGTTTATTGGCCATCCAGCCGGCTCCGCCTCCCACCACCTCTTTGGTGAGGGGCAGGGGCTCGTTCCAGCGCAACTTGCCGTTGTCGAGGTCTTCCAGGCCTGCCAGCAGGATCGGCGTTTTGATTGAGCTGGCGGCCGGCAGGGGTAGGTCGGGCTGCAGCTGGGCAAAGCGGCCGTCGTCGAGCACCAGCAGGAAGGCGCTGGCGGTGAGGCCTTTCTGGGCTGCTGCCAGCTCGCCCCAGCGCTTGCTCACAGCTGCCAGCTCCGTGCGGGCTTCGAACTGCCCCGGATCGAGGCCCTTGCTGTCGCGGGCTGCGCCGAGGTCGAGGCTGGGGGCCTTGATGGCGCCTTGGGCCAGGTGGGGCGCCAGCAGCTTGAGGCTGGTGCCGGTGACCACGCCCAGACCGATTCCCATCACCACCAGGCGCAACACCAACCGAAAGGGGCCTCCCCAGCGGTTCTTGGGGCTACGGGGCTGACGGCCAGTGGTCACGGGCCACTCCAACGAAGTGACCTGAAGTTAAGGGGTCTGACCAGGGTTGCTCCCGCGCTCACTGGCCCAGCGCAGCTGGCGCACCATGCCGCGCACCAGGGCCACCTCTTCAGTGGAGATTTGGGCCCGCTGCAGCAGCCCCCGCAGCTTGGCCATGCGGGCGTGGGCAGTGTGGAGATGGAGGAAGCCCACTTCGAGCAGCAGGGCCTCGGCATCGCCGAGCATCGCTTCGAGGCCCTGGCGGTCGCTTGGCTCCGGCAGGGCGCCAACCTCAGGGCTGCTTCCCAAGCCGCTCCCTAAGCAATGCCAGCTATGCAGCACCAGGGCTGCAGCGTGGGAGAGGTTGAGGGAGGCGTAGGCATCGCCGCTGCCCAGGGTGAGCAGCTGGCCAGCCTGGAGCAGCTCGTCGTTGCTGAGGCCCCGATCCTCCCGGCCGAACACCAGGGCGCAGGGGCCCCTGGCCTGGGCCAGCCAGCGCAGGGCCGGCTCCGGTGCTTGCAGGGGTAGGGGCTCGCCGGACCGCCGGCCGCTGGTGGCCACCACCCGGCAGCAGTCGGCCAGTGCGTCGCTGAGACTGGGGAACAGGCGGGCCTGCTCCAGCAGCCAGACGCCGTGTACGGCCATGCGCCGGGCCTCCTCGCCGAGGTGGTCGCAGCGGGGCGCCACCAGGCGCAGCTCACCTACGTCGAAGTTGGCGCAGAGGCGAGCAACGCTGCCGACGTTGAGAGGCCCGGCGGGTTCCACCAGCACCACGGCCAGCTGGGCGGCGCCGCTCACACAAGACCGTTCAGATAGGCCAGCAGGTCCGCCATGGCCTGGGGTTCCGGTTGGAAGCGGGGCATCGGCGGCGTGCGGCCACTCACCACCTGCTGTATCAGCTGGCGGGAGCTCTTGCGGGCGGCGACCCCGTGGAGATTGGGGCCCACCAGCCCTTGGGCGGCGATGCCGTGGCAGCCGGCGCAATTGAGCCGAAACAGCCGGCCGCCTTTCTCGCTGGAGCCGCTGAGCTCAAGGGTCTGACGGCTGTAGGGATCGGCCTGGGCCGCAGGCAGCACCAGTAACACCGCCACGATGCAGGCCGCGGCCGCCATGCCCACCAGGGCAGCGATCAGGCCGCGGCGCCCTTTAGCGGCATCTGGGTTTAGGGGTTGGCCGGTCACAGTTGGTGCGGGGCGCTCGCGATGTGGGAGATGGGCGTGGAACAATTGTGCCCTGAACGCCTTGTAAGTGCTCCCATGATCGAACCCCTGCTCTGCGGCATCGTGCTCGGTCTGATCCCCGTGACCCTGGCTGGTTTGTTTGTAGCCGCCTGGAACCAGTATCGCCGGGGCACCCTGCTCGACTGAGCTTCAGTCGACACTTCAATCGGTGCAGCAGTGGACTTGGTCCAGCAGCAGCAAGCTGGTGCTGCCGTAGCGCCGCTCATCGAGCTTGCTCCACCCGGCTGGAATCGCTGGCAGCTTGGAGCTGGCGCATTCCCAAATCAAGGTGCCTCCTGGCTTGAGCCAGCCCCCTGCCAGCACAGCACTCGCTATCTGGGCATAAATGTCTGCGGCGTACGGGGGGTCTGCATAGATCAAATCAAAGGCTGGATGTTGATTTGGCTCCGCCAGCCATCGCCCCACCTCGCGGCAGTGCACCGCCCAGGCGCTTGCTTGGCGGCCTGCGTCACCTAGCCCCTGATGCACCGCTTCGAGATTGGTGCGGGTCACGGCGGCGATGCGGCGGTCCTGCTCGATCGCCACAACTCGGCTAGCACCCCGATGCAGGGCTTCGCAGGCCATAGCGCCGCTGCCGCTGCATAGATCCAGCCAGGCGCAGCCGGGCAGCTCGGCTGCCAGCAGGTTCATTACCGCCAGCCGCACCCGGGAGCTGGTGGGGCGGGCGATGCTGCCAGGCGGACTCTGCAGCCGCCGGCCCCCGCTAAGCCGCAGGCTCATAAGGCAGCGAGCCAGGCCAGCCAGCGGCGCAGGATTGCCTCGCCGTGGGGGCCTGATTTTTCCGGGTGAAACTGGCAAGCGCTAATGGCGCCCTGCCAGACAGCGGCGGTGACAGCGGTGTCGGCGAAGCGCACCAGGGCGGTGTTGCAGGCCGGATCACTGGGCTCGGCGGCGTAGGAGTGCACGAAATACACCCAGCTCTCCGGGCTGTCGGCCGGCAGCAGGGGACTGGGGTTTGCTGGCACCAGGGGCTCCCAGCCCATGTGCGGAATCGGGTGGCCAGGCCGGCGGGGCAGGGCCCGCACCCGCCCCTGGAGCAGGCCCAGGCCGGTTGATTTGCCCTCGTCACTGGCCTCAAACAGCAGCTGCAGCCCCAGGCAAATGCCCAGCAGGGGCCGGCCGGCATCGCACCAGGTCGTGATCGCCTCGGCCAGCCCACCCTGGCGCAGGCGCTCCATCGCCGGATCAAAGGCTCCGACCCCTGGCAGCACCAGGGCCTTGCATCCCTCCATTTCGGCGCCGCATCGAACGGTCTGGACCGTTGCGCCAAGCCGTTCGAAAGCCCGCTGCACAGAGTGCAGATTGCCCATGCCGTAATCGATCAAGCCGAGGCGACTCATGGGGCCGAAGAACTGGGTTGGCGGCGGCCGGGCTCCGTAAGCAGCTGCTCTGGAGGCACCTCTAGCCCGTTGAGTGTGTCGAGCAGCTGGTAGAGCCGGCCGATGCGGCGGCGATTGAAGTGGAAATTCAGGCAGGGGCGCAGCAGGCCGGCATCGTCGACGGTCTCGCTCGCCTGGATAACACCCTCATCCACTAGATCATCGAACTGCAGGTTGAGGGCAGTTAGCTGAACTGGCTGCAGGGCGCAGTTGAGCAGCAGCTCGATGCGGTTGTCGCCCAGCCTGGCGGAGTGAAAAAGGCGATAGAAGCGGCTGATGTGGGCCACTGCCTCCTCGGCACTGTGGGCCTCCCTCAATATGTCGCCGTCTTCGGGGGAGATCAGGCCGCTGGCGGCCAACCCCTGGCTGACATCCCGCTGCCAGCCGCTCCAGAAGGGGTTGCCGGGAGGGGCAAGCAGCACCAGGGGAATCGGTGGGGTGCGGCCGGTTTGGATCAAGGTGAGCGATTCGAATAGCTCGTCGAGGGTGCCGAAGCCGCCTGGCATCACCACCAGGGCATCGCTCTCACGCAAAAAGAAAAGCTTGCGGGTGAAGAAATAGCGGAAGTGGAGCAGCCGGCCATCGCAGCTGCTCACAAAGCGGTTGGCGTGCTGCTCAAACGGCAGGTCCACGTTGAGGCCGATGCTGGCCTCACAGCCGGCACCGCTGTTGGCGGCCTCCATAATGCCGCCGCCGGCGCCGGTCATTACGTCAAATCCAGCGGCCACCGCATAGCGGGCCAGCTCTTCGGCCAACGCGTAGCTGGGGTCGCTTTGCACCGTGCGAGCTGAACCGAAGACGGTGATCTTGCGGGTGTGGCGGCGGGGGCGAAAGACCTCAAGGGCCTCACTGATGTCGGCCAGCGCGCCACTGATCAGCCGCCATTCATCCCGGCCACGCTCGTGGCGACACACCTGCAGCAGGGAAACCAGGGAGCGCTCGATCAGATGCCGCTGGGGGTGGTTTTCGAGCTCATGGGCCAGAACCTGCAAAGGGCTCTGGCCGAAATGGGATGGGTCGCTCAGGACTAGGTGCTCAACTGCGCTCAGAGGTACTTGGAAATTGTGGACGACAGGGTTGTTTTAGGCACGGCACCAACAACCGTGTCGACCTTCTGGCCCCCCTTGAAGATCATCAGGGTGGGGATGCTGCGGATGCCGTACTGGCTGGCGACGTTGGGATTTTCGTCGGTGTTTAGCTTGAACACTTTGATCTTGCCTTCGAATTCGGTGGCGATTTCGTCGACGATTGGCGCCACCATGCGGCAAGGGCCGCACCAGGGGGCCCAGAAGTCGATCAGCACGGGCAAATCACTTTTGAGCACGTCTTGGTCAAAGGAGGCATCAGTGACAGCAGCGGCGCTGGACATCCTTGCAGGATCAGGGTTTGGCGAATCTAGCAAGGTTGTTTAAGGCCTACCCACGACCGTTGCAGGTCGTGATCCGGTGAGCCTGGGCAGGGAGAAGACAAAAGGCCCGGACGCGCCGGGCTGGAGGGTGTGAGGAGTGTGAGAGCCGAAGCTCGCACCTACTGATGCTAACGCTGCAGTCTGTCCCGCCTGTAGAAACATCCGCCCTGGCCTATTTGCCCATGCCTAGCTGCTGGGCTTTTTGGTAGACCTTGCCCTCAGTGAGCAGGGAGGGGGCGACCACCACCTCCACTTTCTGCATGTCTTTGATGGTGCGGGCGCCGAGGGTGCCCATCGAGGTGCGAATGCAGCCCAGCAGGTTCTGGGTGCCGTCATCGAGACCGGCCGGACCCCGCAGAATTTTTTCCAGGCTGCCGGTGGTGCCAACTTTGATGCGGGTGCCGCGGGGCAGCACCGGGCTAGGGGTGGCCATACCCCAGTGGAAGCCCCGGCCGGGGGCCTCGCTGGCGCGGGCAATTGGGGAGCCGATCATCACGGCGTCGGCGCCGCAGGCCAGGCACTTGCAGATGTCACCGCCGTTGACGATGCCGCCATCGGCCACGATCGGCACGTAGCGGCCGCTCTCGGTGAAATATTCGTCGCGGGCGGCTGCACAGTCTGAAACTGAGGTGGCTTGGGGAATGCCTATACCCAGCACACCGCGGCTGGTGCAGGCAGCACCGGGGCCGATGCCCACCATCACGCCGGCGGCGCCGGCCCGCATCAACTTCAGTGCCACCTCATAGGTGACGCAATTGCCAATGATCACGGGCACCCCGAAGGTGCGGCAAAGGTGCTCAAGATCGAGGCTCTCCTGGCCCTCAGGGCCGATGTGCTCGGTGCTGACCACCGTTGCCTGCACGAAGAAAAGGTCGGCGCCGGCTTCGGCAATGGCCTTGCCGAATCGCAGGGCGGCCACTGGAGTGGCGCTCACCGCCGCGATGCCGCCTTGCTGCTTGATCTCGGCAATCCGCTGACGGATCAGGTCTTCCCGCACCGGCTGGCTGTAGAGCTCCTGCATCAGGGGTACGAAGTCCTCCTTGCCCACCGCTGCGATGCGGTCGAGGATTGGATTGGGGTCGTCGTAGCGGCACTGGACGCCCTCCAGGTTCAAAACGCCTAGGGCTCCCTGTTTGCTCAGTTCCACCGCCATGGCCACATCGACCACCCCGTCCATGGCACTGGCGATGATCGGAATCTCGCGAATGATGCCGCCGAGGCTCCAACTGCTGTCCGTGATAGCTGGATCAACCGTGCGGCCACCCGGCACCAGGGCGATCTCGTCGATGCCGTAGGCACGACGCACAGTGCGGAAGCGACCGAGCTGAATGTCCACCTGGAGTTAACTAATTCGGGACAAGCTATCAACCAGCCGCCCGCAGGCCGCGGGGCAAAGTGGGATCAGGCCTTGCCGCGGAAGGCTTTCCAGCTTTGGCTCAGACCGCCCAGCAGCCGTTCGCGTTCGCTGCTGCGCAGCAGTTTGGGAATGCCGTAGCGCACCGCCCACCCCACCCCAGCTAGCTCGAGCAGGCCGGGCACCAGGGGCAGGCTGTCGAGGGCGCCCAGCATGGCGCTGTAGACCCGCACCACCAGCAGCAGGCCAACCAGGCCAGCAAGGATGGTGACCGGTTTGCGGGCCTGGGCCCACAGGTTGTTGAGCTCGTTTTGATCGAGCCACTGGCGCAGCTTGCCCAGCAGCAGATCCCACTCACCACCTTCGCCGCTTTGGGGCTCGACTTCGTCACTGAACGAGTTGGAGCCGGCGCTGGGACTGGCTTCAATTACCAGGGTGGCGGCAATGCTGGGTTCGGGGGGCGCCGCCTCTGGAGCGGGCTGTTGAACAGCCTGTTCAACGACCTGCTCAACAATCTGTTCCACTGGCTGTTCGACTGGCTGTTGAACAGCCCCGTCGGGGTTGGTGATGGTGTCGTCGGCCATGGCGGCGCGGCGGGGATAGGAATGTGGCGGGAGTTTAGGTGCGGTTGGCTGGGACTCCAAGCCCTAGGCCTCAATCGGCAGCAAGCTGGGGCGGCTGCTCAGCGGCACGACCGGTAGGCGCAGGGGGAAGCTGCCGTCGATCAGGGCTGCTATCAGGGCCTCGCTGGCGGCGGCGGCCAGTCGCGGGCTATGGGAGGGCGCACAGGCCACCGAGCGGCCTGCTACCTGGATCGTGCCGCTGAGCAGTTCGGCGTAGCTCACCGAGCCCAGGCTGGGTTTGATCCGCCGCGGCACCGACAGGTCGAGCACGGGCGCCTCAAGCTCCTGGGGGCCAGCGGCGGCCTGGCGGGCTACCTCGGCATTGATCAGGGGCACCGGCGCCGCAATCGCAATCAGTAGGGCGCTGCCATGGCCCTCAAAAAAACAAGGGCGCACCCACTCGGGCCGCAGGCCGTGCAGATCCACGCTCACGGCGGCGGCCGCGCCGGGGGTGCGGGCGTGGCCGCTGGCCTGGCGCCGGCAACCGGGCTGGTGGCCGCTGCCAGCCCCTATCACCCAGCCGATGGCGCCGCCCACCAGCACCGGTGAGCCAGGCCCCAGCAGCGACAAACCCGGCATGGTGAGGCCGATGCTGCCGGCGCCGCCGCAGGAATAAAGGGCGTTGGCGGCTGGACCCAGCAGGGTGCCGTAGGGGCTGGGGCAGGGCCCTTCCGCCTGGCTGAGGGCGACTACGCCGTTTTCACTGATGGCCCGCTGCAGCAGCAGCCGGCCAGCGCCGATCTGCTCCAGCCCCAGCTCCGTGTGCAGCTCCCGGCGGGGGTGCAGGGCGGTGGCCTCGCCGCTGGCGTTGAAGGGCAGGGCCCGGCCCTGCAGCAGGGCGCCGAGCAGCTGGGCGCCGCCCATCGCATCGCCTAGGCCGCCGCCGATCGGCAGCACCAGCTCGCCGCTGCCGCAGCCCGCCAACCCCGCCACTCCGGCCAGCTGGCCGTCGCGCAGGCGGATCGGTGGATCCGTGGGACCGAGGCTTAGGAGCAGGCTGGCCTGGTCGCTGAAGCCCGCATCGGCTGCCACCACCACATCAGTGCTGGCGTAGGCCTCTGCCAGCCCGGCTTGCAGCACCAGGCTGCGAAAATCAGCGGCGGCGCGCACCTGCAGCTGGCCCCGTTGCTGCTTGAGCCTTAGCTCCGCCTCCTGGCGTGGCGGGAATGGATCGGTTTTGGGCATTCCCCCTGGGCTTTAGATAAACTGACCACTGGTAAAGACGGTCATCCATGGCGGACCCCAGCGGACCCGGTGCTGATATTCCGGGGGAGTCCGGTGGCAACGGTGATTCGCGGATCATTCTGACCGATCTGCGCAACGAGATGTCGCGCTCCTATTTGGAGTATGCGATGAGCGTGATCGTGGGTCGGGCCCTGCCCGATGCCCGCGATGGCCTCAAGCCGGTGCACCGGCGCATCCTTTACGCCATGTATGAGCTGGGTCTCACCAGCGACCGGCCCTATAGGAAGTGCGCCCGTGTGGTGGGTGAGGTGCTTGGTAAGTACCACCCCCACGGCGATACGGCCGTCTACGACGCCCTGGTGCGGATGGCCCAGGACTTCAACATGCGCATGCCCCTGGTCAATGGGCATGGCAACTTTGGCTCGGTGGACGGCGACCCCCCGGCCGCCATGCGTTACACCGAATCACGGCTGCAGGCGCTGACCACCGACAGCCTGCTCGACGATATCGAAGCCGAAACGGTCGATTTCGCCGACAATTTTGATGGCTCCCAGCAGGAGCCCACCGTGATGCCGGCGCGGATTCCGCAGCTGCTGCTCAACGGCTCCACCGGCATCGCCGTGGGCATGGCGACCAACATCCCACCCCACAACCTCACTGAGCTGATCGACGGCACGCTGGCGCTGATCGCCAACCCCGACATCGACGATCTGCAGTTGATGGCGATCATCCCGGGGCCCGACTTCCCCACGGGAGGCCAGATCCTGGGTCGCCGCGGTATCCGTGACACCTACACCACCGGCCGTGGTTCAGTGACCATGCGGGGCGTCGCCTCGATTGAAACGCTGGAGGTGAAGGGCCGCCCCGATCGCGATGCGGTGATCATCACCGAATTGCCCTTCCAAACCAACAAGGCCTCGCTGATTGAGCGGATCGCCGAGCTGGTTAACGACAAGAAGCTGGAGGGGATCTCTGATATCCGCGATGAATCCGACCGCGATGGCATGCGGATCGTGATCGAATTGCGCCGTGATGCCTACCCCCAGGTGGTGCTGAACAACCTGTTCAAGCTCACGCCGCTGCAAAACAACTTCAGCGCCTACATGCTGGCGTTGGTGAAGTCTGAGCCGGTGCTGCTTACCCTGCGCAAGATGCTGCAGGTGTTTCTCGACTTCCGCATCGAGACGATCGAGCGCCGCACCCGCTACTTCCTGCGCAAAGCCGAGGAGCGCGACCACATTTTGCTGGGCCTGCTGCTGGCCCTAGACCAACTCGATCCGATCATTGCCCTGATCCGGGCTGCTTCCGATGCGGCCACGGCCCGCGTGCAGCTGCAGGAGCGCCATGGCCTCAGCGAGATCCAGGCAGACGCCATTCTGCAGATGCAGCTGCGGCGATTGACGGCCCTCGAGGCCGACAAGATCCGCCTTGAGCATGAGGATTTAGTCGCCAAGATTGCCGACTACAAAGACATCCTGGCCAATCGCGAGCGCGTACTCACGATCATCACCGAAGAGCTCGGTGCGATCCGCACTCGTTACCACTCCCCCCGCCGCACAGAGATTCTTGATCTCGAGGGCGGCCTCGAAGACATCGACCTGATCGCTAATGAGCGTTCGGTGGTGTTGCTCACCGAGAACGGCTATCTGAAGCGGATGCCGGTGAGCGAATTTGAGGCCACCAGCCGCGGCACCCGCGGCAAGGCCGGCACCAAAACCCAGGGCGAGGAGGCGGTGCGGCTGTTCATCAGCTGCAACGACCACGACAACCTGCTGCTTTTCTCCGATCGCGGCGTTGTTTACACCGTGCCGGCCTATCGGGTGCCGATAAGCAGCCGCGCTGCCAAGGGCACGCCGATTGTGCAGATGTTGCCGATTCCCCGCGAGGAGCAGATCACCTCGCTGCTGGCGGTGAGTGAATTCACCGATGACGGTGTGCTGGTGATGCTCACCAGTGGCGGCACGATTAAGCGCACCCGTCTATCGGCCTTTGCCAACATCCGCTCCAATGGCTTGATCGCCATCGATCTGGTGGAGGGGGATGCCCTCACCTGGGTGCGCTTGGCCCTGCCCGGCGACAGCATCCTGATCGGATCGCGCAACGGCATGACCATCCACTTCCGTCTCAATGACGAGGAGTTGCGGCCCCTGGGCCGCACCGCCCGCGGCGTGCGGGCCATGAACCTGCGCCCCGGCGACCAGCTGGTGAGCATGGATGTGCTGCCCGCCGAGCTCGCCGATCGGGTGGCGAGCTCGGCCAGCGCCGAAGACGATGAAAGTGAGGAGGTGGCGCCGAGCGAGGGTCCTTGGGTGCTGGTGGCCAGTGCCAGCGGCCTGGGTAAGCGGGTGCCGGTGGATCAGTTCCGCCTGCAGAAGCGCGCTGGCATGGGCCTGCGGGCGATCAAGTTCCGCAATAAGAGTGATGTGCTGGTGGGCCTCAAGGTGCTCGGGGCTGGCGAGGAGCTGCTGCTGGTGAGCGAGAAGGGGGTGATTGTGCGCACCCAGGCCGATGCGGTGCCGCAGCAGTCGCGGGCGGCTACGGGCGTGCGCTTGCAGAAGCTTGATGCCCGCGATCGCCTCAGCGAAGTGGTGCTGGTGCCGCCGGCTGCCGAGGAGGAGGAAGTGCCCGTCGACGAGGAGGCGCCCCCTTTGGAGGTGGTCGCCCTGGATGAAGCTGTCGCCCTCACCACCGAAGACGCCGGCGCTTCCCCTGCCGAACTTGAAAGCCCAGCCAGCGAGGGGTGACCATGGCGTCGTTTGTGCGGCTCGCGGCCAAGGCGCGTGCGGCCGAAGCCATCCAGCGCGACCAGCAGATCACCTTGTCACAACAAGATTTCAAGGCCTTTCATGCCGCCATCGCCCAGCCGTTTGAGCCCAACGCCGCCCTGCAGGATGCGTTGGAGCAGGCCTGCACGCGCGTGAGCCGTGTTTGAGGAGGAGCAGCTCGACCCAACCCGTCACAATCGCAAGGAGTTTTGCTGTGGCGAGCCCGCCCTCGATCGCTTTTTAAAACAGCAGGCGCACCACAACATGCGCCGTGGTGTGAGCTAAACATTCGTGCTGGTTCCTGCAGAAGCCCCTGGCCGTACAAAGTTGCCTCCATGCCAGAGCCTCGGTCGGAGGGTATGCCCTGGTTGTTGATGCCAAGACTCCTGCTGCGGTGGCGTTTTATGCGCACCATGGTTTCCGTCCCTTTAAGGACACCCCACCAAGCCTCTATCTGCCCCTGTGATGCAGCATGAGCTCTCTTTCGACCGGTGTGATGCCCACTGATGTGCTGGTGGTGGGCGCAGGCCCGGCGGCCCTGGCCATCGCCGCTGAGCTGGCGGAGCAGGGGCTGGCGGTGGCTGTGCTGGCGGCGACTGATCCTCGCGAACCCTGGCCCAACACCTACGGGATCTGGGGAGACGAGGTGGATGCCCTCGGCCTGGGCCACCTGCTGGAGCACCGCTGGAGCGACACCTGCAGTTACTTCGGCTCTGGCAGCAGCGACCCTGCCGATCCAGCCAACAGCCCCACGCGCCACGGCCGCGACTACGGCCTGTTCGACAAAACGCGCTTGCAGCAGTTCTGGCTGGAGCGCTGCGAGGCCGCCGGCGTGCAGTGGCTGCGCGGGCTTGCACAGGAGCTGAGCCATGGGAGCTGCCGCAGCCAGGTGCGCTATGCCCCTGCTCGTGCTGCCGATCTAGCGCTGATCGAGGCGCGGCTGGTGGTGGATGCCAGCGGCCACAAGGCGGTGTTTGTGCAGCGGCCTGAGCGGGGGCCGGTGGCGGGCCAGGCGGCCTACGGCGTGGTCGGACGCTTCACGGTGCCGCCGGTGCAGCCGGGGCAATTCGTACTGATGGATTACCGCGCCGATCACCTCAGCGAAGCGGAGCGGCAGGAGCCCTCCACTTTTCTCTATGCGATGGATCTGGGCCAGGGACGGTTTTTTGTCGAGGAGACCTCCCTGGCCCTGGCGCCGCCGGTGCCCTACGCCACGCTCAAGCAGCGCCTCGAGCGGCGGTTGGCCCATCGCGGTGTGGCGATCGAGCAGGTGGAGCACGAGGAGTTTTGCCTGTTTCCGATGAACCTGCCGCTACCGGATCTGGATCAGCCCGTGCTGGCCTTTGGTGGGGCTGCGGCGATGGTGCATCCGGCCTCCGGCTACTTGGTGGGGGCGCTGCTGCGCCGGGCGCCGGTGCTGGCGGCGGCGGTGGCGGCGCGGCTGCGGGCTGAACCGGCCGCCACTTCGGCGGAGCTGGCCGCAGCTGGCTGGCAGGCGCTCTGGCCCCCGGAGCTACGCCGTAAACAAGCCCTCTACCAATTTGGGCTGGAGAAATTGATGCGCTTCTCGGAGCCCCAGCTGCGCAGTCACTTCACCAGCTTCTTTTCCCTGCCCAGCGCCCAGTGGTATGGCTTTTTGACCAATACGCTCAGCCTGGGCGAGCTGCTGGCGGCGATGGTTGCCCTGTTTGCCACGGCACCCTGGAGCGTGCGTTGGGGCCTGATGGGCATGCGGGGCCGGGAGTTGCAGCTGGGCCTGCGCATGCTGGACCCCTAGTTTTTTTGCCTAGGACTGGACCGGCGCCGGCAGCCAATCGGCCGCATTGAGCAGGGGGAATAGGCCGTCTTCGATGGCTATCGCTTTGAGCCATTTGGCGGGTAGCTCGGTGCTGTTGTCGATCGCATCCAGCAGGCGCCAGAAGCGATCCAGGTGGCGCTCGATCCTTTCTTTGGCCAGTCCGGTGGTGGTGCCCGCCCGCAGGATGAAGCTCCAATCAGAGCTTTGGGCCAGCAGCAGCTCCCGGCCCGCCTGGGTGAGCAGGTCTCGCTGGGCTGGGCTGCCTACGCCGCGCTGCACCCGAGCCACCATCGCTAGGGAGGCTCGCTGCCACTCGGCCACCACCCAGGCGTTGGTCTCGTTGAGCCAGTAGTCGTGATAGCCCCCCTGGCCCCAGCTGCTGGGGGAGGGGCGGCACACCTGCAGGGGGTCGCTGCCGCCGAGGGCCTCCCGCAGGGTCACCAGCCGCACGCCGGCCCCATCGGCCTGGCGGAATAGGGCCGCCAGAAACTGGGGCCCCTCAAACCACCAATGGCCAAACAATTCGGCATCGAAGGGGGCCACCAGTAGGGGCCGGCGCTCCATCGAGCGGGCCAGGCTGCCTAGCTCCTCGGCTCGGCCCTGCAGGTAGGTGGCGGCATGCTCCTCGATTCGCTCGGCCGCAACTGCGGGTTCGTAGGGCTGTTTCTGGTCGAGGGGGCAGCCCTGGGCCGTGACCCGGTGCAGCTTCAGGCCGAGGGGCCGGCGGCTGGCGATGGCATGGCTGGCTAGTTCGCTATCGGGCAGATCCCAGCCCAGGTCGCGGTGGAATTCCCGGTAGGCGCCATCGCCGGGGTAGCCCTCGCGGGCGCTCCACACCGGCAGGGTGGCGCTGCTGTCGCGGCCGAAGAAGGCGGCCCCGGCCGGCGAGCAGATCGGAGCGAATACGCCATAGCGGGGGCGGGGCAGGGCGTGCAGCAGGCCGTGGGCATCGAGCACCGAGTAGCGCAGACCGCAGCCCACCAGCTGCTGATCGAGGCCTTCGTAGTAGGCGCATTCCGGCAGCCAGATGCCCAGGGGCCGCTCACCCAGCAGGCGCTCGTGCTCGCGCACTGCGGTGACCAGCTGGGCCCGCACCGCCTCTGGCACCTGGCGTAGTAGGGGCAGGTAGCCGTGGGTGGCACCGCAGGTGATCAGATCGAGCACCCCCTGTTGCTGCAGCCTGCGGAAGCGTGGGATCAGTTGCCCTTTGGTCTGACGCCACTGGCTCACCACCGCTTCCAGTTGTGCTGACAGGTGGCTGGCGGCTGGGCCTAGGGCTTGCGGGGCTTGCAGCAGCAGCTCCTGGCGGACGGCAATCCAGGCCAGGAAGCGGCCATTGAGCTGGGGATCGGCCAGCAGGGAAAGCAGGGTGGGCGAGAGGCCGAGGGTGAGCCGGGGGCGCTGGCGCCGGTCAGCGGCGGCGGCCTCGAGCACGCCCAGCAGCGGCAGGTAGCACTCCTGGAGCGCCTGGAAATACCAGTCTTCTTCCAGCGAACCGGGTTCGCTGGAACGCACGTAGGGAAGATGGGCGTGGAGGACTAGGGCCAGATCGCCTGCGGCCATAACCATCCTGCGATAACGGCACTGTAGGCGTAGTGCCCGCATACAATGGGCTATCTCATAGTCATTCCGCCTAGAGGGGCTCCCCTATGGCCCGCGATCCCGGCCGCGTATTGATCTTCGATACCACCTTGCGCGATGGCGAGCAGTCGCCTGGCGCCAGCCTGAACCTCGAGGAGAAGCTGGCGATCGCCCAGCAGCTGGCCCGGCTGGGGGTGGACATCATCGAGGCCGGCTTCCCCTTTGCCAGCCCCGGCGACTTCAACGCCGTGCAGCGCATTGCCGAAACCGTGGGCACCCCCGATGGGCCGGTGATCTGCGGTCTGGCTCGGGCCGCTGCCGGCGACATCAAGGCCTGCGCTGATGCGGTGGCGCCCGCTGCTAAGCGGCGCATCCACACCTTTATTGCTACCAGCGACATCCATCTCGAGCACAAGCTGCGCAAGAGCCGCGCTGAGGTGCTGGCGATCACCGCCGAGATGGTGGCCTACGCCCGCTCGCTGGTGGACGACGTGGAATTCTCCTGCGAAGACGCCGGCCGCAGCGATCCGGAGTTCATGCATCAGGTGATCGAGGCGGCGATCAGCGCCGGCGCCACCACGATCAACATCCCCGACACCGTGGGCTACGCCACCCCGGCGGAATTCGGTGAGCTGATCGCCGGTATCAATGCCCAGGTGCCCAACATCGACCAGGCGGTGATCTCGGTGCACGGCCACAACGACCTGGGCCTGGCGGTGGCCAACTTCCTCGAGGCGGTGAAAAACGGCGCCCGCCAGCTGGAGTGCACGATCAACGGCATCGGCGAGCGGGCTGGCAATGCCTCGCTCGAGGAGCTGGTGATGGCCCTGCACGTGCGGCGCAGCTACTTCAACCCCTTCCTGGGGCGGCCGGCCGAGAGCACCGAACCGCTCACGGGCGTGCGCACCGAGGAGATCACCAAGACCTCGCGGCTGGTGAGCAATCTCACCGGCATGGCGGTGCAGCCAAATAAGGCGATCGTGGGCGCCAACGCCTTTGCTCACGAGAGTGGCATCCACCAAGACGGCGTGCTCAAAAACCGCCTCACCTACGAAATCATTGATGCCCGCACGGTCGGTTTGGCCGACAACCGCATCTCCCTTGGCAAGCTGAGCGGCCGCAGCGCCTTCCGTGCCCGGCTCGAGGAGCTGGGCTACACGCTCGAGCGTGAGGACCTCGACGATGCCTTCGCCCGTTTCAAGGAGCTGGCGGATCGCAAGCGGGAGATCAGCGACCGCGATCTCGAGGCGATCGTGAGCGAGCAGGTGCAGCAGCAAGATGGCGGCAGCTTCACCCTTAAGAGCGTGCAGGTGAGCTGTGGCACTGGCTTGCAGCCCACCGCCACCGTCACCCTGGTGACTGGGGATGGCGCCGAGCTCAGCGAGGCGGCGATCGGCACCGGGCCGGTGGATGCGGTGTGTCAGGCGCTCAATCGGCTGGCCCAGGTGCCCAATGAGCTGGTGGAATTTTCGGTGAAATCGGTGACCGAAGGCATCGATGCCATGGGCGATGTGACGATCCGGCTGCGCCACGAGGGTGTGCTCTATTCGGGCCACTCAGCCGACACTGACATCGTGGTGGCCGCCGCCCAGGCCTTCGTGAACGCGCTCAATAGGCTGGTGGACGGTGGGCGTCACCAGCCGCTGCACCCCCAGAAGGCGCCGCTGCCCGTAGTGGGCGACCTGCCCCTGGCCGACCGGCCGAGGGTTTAGGCAGGTGGGTTTAGGCAGCTGGGTGGGTGTGGGGTTTCAGCTTGGGATCACGCCCTGGGCTGTGTGTTGTTTTTGTTGATTAGCTAAGCCAAGCCTAAGCTAAGTGCCAAAACACTTGCTCCCCGGCCCGGCCCGCTCCCCTGAGTCATCTGATTCCCTTCAGCTCCCCCCGACATGAGCCTGCCCCTCTCCGGACCGCGCCGCTCACGGCTCAGTGCCGCCGCCCAGCTGATTTTGCTGTTGCTGGTGGCCCTGGCGATGCTGGTGCCGCTGCTGTGGCTGGTGAGCACCTCGCTCAAGGGTCCGGCCGAGGACATTTTCACCAGCCCGCCAGCCCTCTGGCCCAGTCAGCCCAGCTTTGAGGCCTACAGGCGCCTTTTTGCCGACAATCCAATCGGCACCTACCTGCTCAACAGCACGATTGTGAGTGGCCTGGCGGTGCTGGCCAACGTGCTCTTCTGCTCGCTGGCGGCATATCCCCTGGCCCGCATGAATTTTCGCGGCCGGGGCTTGGTGCTTGCCCTGGTGGTAGCAACGATTTTGATTCCCTTTCAGGTGGTGATGATTCCCCTCTACCTGCTGATGGTGCAGATCGGCCTGCGCAACACCCTTTGGGCCCTGATCATTCCCCAGGCGGCCACCGCCTTTGGCATTTTCCTGCTGCGGCAGAGCTTCCTGGGGGTGCCAGTGGAGCTGGAGGAGGCGGCCCGTTGCGATGGCTGCACGCCCGTGGGCGAGTGGTGGAACGTAATGATCCCAGCGGCCCGGGCCGACCTGATCACCCTGGCGATGTTTGTGTTTATCGGCACCTGGAGCGATTTTCTCTGGCCCCTGGTGATCCTCGATGAACCCGAGCTCTACACCCTGCCGCTTGGGCTGCAGCAGCTGGCCAGCAGCTTTTCGCTCGACTGGCGACTGGTGGCAGCCGGAGCGGTGATTTCGATCCTGCCGGTGCTGGTGGTGTTTATCGGCCTGCAGCGCTACATCCTGCCCAGCGCCGCCGGCGATGCAGTCAAAGGTTGAAAACCTGATCAGTTAGCAGTTGCAGGGGGGCGCACAGGCGGAAGGGGGGGCACCCCCAAAGGCAGCTCATCGGTTTTCGGGTCAGTCGTTTCGCTGGGGCGGGCTGCGCGCAACTTGCTGAGCTCGGCCCGCAGGTTGGCGATTTCGCGGCTCAGCCCATCGATGCGCGTGCCGTTGCGCTCCACCGCTTGCAGCCGCTCCACGGTGGTGCGCAGCTGCTGTTCCAGGCCAGTGGTGCGATCAAGGGCCCGGCTGTTCTCCAACCCCTGCACCCGCTCCTGCAACTGGCGGATCGTGTCGTTCTGCTGGCGGGATTTACCCACGATCACCAAAAAAAGCACCACCAGCATTGCCGTGACGCCGGCCTGCAGCCAGGGCACCCAGGTGAGGGAAGCGCCGTTGGGGCTGGCTTCGGTGCTGATCGCGGCCTGGTCAGGGGCTGGGGTCATCAAGGCAAGCAGCCAGTTCTGCCTAGATGCTGGCGGGCAGAAGGACTTTTGTCAGGGGTGTGAACCCCTGTGGGAGGGTGAATGTATTGGAAAAGGAGAGCTCACTGTGCTGGTGGCTGGCCCAAAACTAAGGTCGCTGCCAAGGCCATTTCTGGTCATGTGGGCGGGCCAGCTGCTCTCAAACCTCGGCACTCAGGTGAGTCTTTACGCCTTGGGGCTGTGGCTGTTCCAGCAGCATGGCCAGCTGAGTGCCTTTGCTGCGGTGGCGGTTGTGGTTCAGCTGGCCAAGTTGGCATCCCTTTCGCTATTGGGCCGTCAACTGGATCGTTGGCCGCCGCGACGGGTGATGCTTGCCGCTAACGGCCTCGGCAGCACCTGCACTTTGGGCCTGGCCTTCACCTTGATGATGCGTCCAGCCACCCTGCCACCGGTGTTGCTTTGCATTGGGCTGGCAGCGGCAGCAGAGGCGGCTCTGGTGGTGACCTGGTCCAGCCAACTGGCCAGATTTGTGCCTACAGAGCAGCTGGGAGCGGCCAGCGGGCTCTTCGCTGGGTCGGATGGCGCTGTGGTGATGGCAGCTCCTCTACTCGGCGCTTTGCTGGCGGCGACGGCCGGGTTGCCGGGTGTACTCGTCACTGACAGCCTTACGTCACTTATTGCTGCGGCCTGCACGCTTCTGGTGGCCTGGCCGCAGTCGTTGTCAGCCCCGCTCACTACGGCTGCTGGTCATGAGGCTTCCCCTCAGCTAGGGGTGCGCCATGCCTTGAGCAGGTTGTGGAGCAATCGACGCTGGCGCCCCCTGTTGCAGATCAACAGCGTGGTGGTAGGCGTGTTTGCTGCCGTGGAGATCGCTTTCCCTGCCTGGGTGGTGGCGGCAAGCGGCTCCCAGCGTCTGATCCTGGCTCTGGCCCTGGCCGGATTGGGCTATGCCGGTGGGCTCTGGCTATGGGCTCGGGTGCCTCGCTGCCATTGGCTGGACTGGCTGCGCATCGTGTTGTTGGTCCAGGCGGTGCTACTTACCGGGGCTGGGTTGGTGTGCTTTCAGCAGTGGCAGGGGGTGTGGTTTTTGGCCGTGGCCCTATTTGCTGCTGCGGTTCCGGTTGCTCTTGGCGCCCTCCAGAGTCTTTGGTTGTGCTGGGTGCCGTTGGCTTTACAGCCGCGGCTGTTTGTCGGCCGTTATGGCCTGGAGTGGATCTCCCGTCTAGGAGCTCTGCTGGGGATGAGCTTGCTGGCCGATGGGGTGATAGCCCCGCTGATCCGGGGGAGCTTCTGGCCCGCTTGGCTGCTGGACGCCCTTGGCCGGGGCCCGGGGCGCCCGACGGCGATGGCGATCGGCCTGCTTGGCTGGGTTTTGCTGATTCCTCTTTGGCGGCTCTGGCGTCCGCTAGGACGCCTTCACCTGGATGAAAATAGATAGTGATGAAAGTTCTGATTTATACATCCAGTGGCGGCACTGCTCACGACTCGGCCGCAGAGGCAATTCGGCATTGGTTGGAGCGTGAGCGGCCGAATATCGAAGTGCGTGTCGATCAGGTGTTGGAGCGCTCGAGTAGCACCTATCGAGGTGGCGTAGAGCTCTACAACTGGATCCAACGCCGACGCCCCTGGCTGCACCAGATCTACTGGCGGGCTATGGAACTGGAAGATCTGGTCAAGCCAGGCACCGTTCTATTCGGGCGCCGTTACTTGATTCGTGAGCTTCTGGACTTCCGCCCAGATGTGCTGATCTCCACCCACCCTCACACCAATCGTGGCCATTTCGATTTGGCTAAAAGGGTTTTGGGTAACCAGCTTCGTTGCATCACTTGCTGCACTGAGCTCGACGGCGGTTTTGGCTTTAGCCGCAACTGGCTCAGTCGCAAAACCGACCTGTTCTGGGCCCTTACAGAGGAGGTGGTCAGGGAAGTGCGGCGACGACGTCTAGGGGTTCCAGTGGAGCTGCTTGGGCCCCTCCTTTACCCGGACTATCACGATGGTGGGCCGGCGCCTGCTGCTGTTGAAGGCCTACCACTGTTGGTGCTCGGCACGGGCTCAAATGGCGCAAATAACCACATCCCCCTGCTGGAGCAGCTACTGCCGTTTGCTGGTCAGCTGACGGTGGCGGCCCTATGCGGCCGACGACAGATTGTGCGGGAGGAAGTGCAGGCCTGGGTAGATCGGCACCCAGCGCTGGCTGTTCAGGTGCTCGACTATCAGGGACCGGCGGCGATGGCTGATCTCTATCGTCACGCCTGGGCCATGGTTAGCCGCCCAGGTGCCCGTACTGCCACTGAGGCTCTGTTTATGGGATGCCCACTGGTGTTCAACCATTACGGCACAACCATGCCTCAGGAATTGCTGGCCCCCCGGTATTTCCATGCCCGAGAATTGGAGTCTGCCATTAGACAGCCTGAAGAGCTGTCAACCTTGGTGTACCAATGGCTGACAAATCCACCTGCGTATTTGGCCCTACGGCATCGCTATCAGCAGCACCGCCTGTCGGCCGATCCGGGCACAATCCTCGAGCGCTTAGCCCTTAAGCAACAATGAGATGAATTTGACAGGCCCCATGCCAGAGCCGATTGCAATCGTGGGCATGGGATGCCGGCTTCCGGCGGGTATCAATTCACCTGAAAGTTTTTGGCGATTTCTAAGGGAAGGTCGTGAGGCGATCACAGAGGTGCCCCCCGACCGCTGGAATTTGGATCTCCACTACAACCCTGACCCTGGCCATCCGCTCACTCAGCATGTGCGCCACGGCGGTTTTGTAGAGGGCATCGATCAGTTCGATGCGGCCTTTTTCGGCATTACGCCCAGGGAAGCGGTGTGTATGGATCCCCAGCAGAGGCTTTTGCTTGAAGTGGCTTGGCGGGCCCTCGAGGATGCAGGCAAGCCCCTCGAGCATGTGCGCGGCTCGGCGGTGGGGGTGTTCATGGGCATCTCCAGCTCCGACTACAGCTCCTTGCTTTGGGCTTCGCGGGAGCGCTTCATCACTCCCGACAACGAGCCATTCGTGTTGCCAGGTAACACAGGGTGCATAGCTGCAAACCGTATCTCGTATTTCTTTGATTTCAAGGGCCCCAGCTTCACTGTCGACACCGCTTGCTCCTCCTCCCTAGTAGCGGTCCACTTGGCCTGCGAAAGCATCTGGCGGGGCGAATCCGAGGCTGCCCTCGCCGGTGGTGTGCAGGCGTTGATTCACCCCGGCATTCAGATGAGCTTTTGCAAGGCCGGTCTGCTGGCGCCAGATGGTCGTTGCAAGAGTTTTGATGCCAGTGCTGACGGATATGTGCGTTCGGAGGGAGCCGGGGCGGTGCTGCTCAAGCCCCTAGCCGCTGCCCAATCAGAAGGAGATTCGATCTACGCGGTGATCCATGGCTCAGCTGTCAATTCTGATGGCCGCAGCAATGGCATGGTTGCTCCCAATGCTCGGGCCCAGATCGCCTGCGTGCGCGCGGCCTTTGCCAAGGCAGGCATTGACCCAGCTGCTACCCAGTACGTCGAGGCTCACGGTACGGGCACTCGCCAGGGAGATCCGATTGAACTTCGGGCTCTCGGCACCGTGCTTGGCGAAGGGCGTTCTGAGGGGGAGTCCTGCCGCGTGGGTTCGGTGAAAACCAACCTTGGTCACTCGGAAACTGCCGCTGGCATAACCGGATTGATCAAGGCGGCCCTTTGCGTAGCTAAGCGACAACTACCCCCCAGCTTGCATTGCCTCCGCCCAAATCCTTCCATTGATTTTGCCGGCCTAAAGTTGCAGGTTCAGACCGAACTGGAGCCGTTCCCCCATCAGGATCGAGCCTTGGTGGTGGGGGTTAGTTCCTTCGGTTTCGGTGGAACCAACGCCCATGTCGTGCTGGCAGATGCTCCCCGCCAGAGCGCGCCTATTCGCTTTGGCGCGCGCATGCCGCTGCAGCTAATAACCCTCTCGGCTCGTACACCTGAGGCTCTCAACAGGATTGCCTTCGAGCTAGTTCAGCAGTTGCAGGAGAAGCCCAACATCAAGCTCACCGATCTGGCAGCTTCCGCAAACCTAGGCCGCACTGGCTTTCGAAGGCGGGCGGTCTTTCTGGCTCGAGATAAGGATCATCTGGTGTCCCAGCTCCAATCCCTGGCAAGCGACCGACGTCCTCTTCCTGAAGGCGTCTACTGCGCTACCGCATCAAGGCGCCTTGGCAAGCTGGCTTGGCTATTTACTGGGCAGGGTTCTCAGGCCCTTGGCATGGGCCAAGAGCTACTGGCCCATCCCACTTTCCTTGAGGCTTTTGAAAGGGTTTCGGTTCTGCTGGATCCACAGCTAGATAAACCCCTGCGCGAGTTTTTGACGCCCCGGGATGGGGATGAGGCCGAGGCTGCGGCCCTGCTTAATCAGACCGGAGCTACCCAGCCAGCTCTGTTTGCGGTGGGCTATGCCCTCAGCCAGCTCTGGCAAAGCTGGGGAGTGCGACCTGATCTGCTGATGGGTCACAGCATTGGCGAGGTCCTCGCCGCGCACTTGGCCGGTGTTTTTTCCCTGGAGGATGCCTGTCGCCTGGTGTCGGCTCGTGGCCGACTAATGCAGGCTTTGCCTTCAGGGGGCGGGATGGTGGCTTTGCTGGCTCCGCTTGACCAGGTCCAAGCCTTGCTAGCGCGCCACCCAGAGTTGGGGGTGGCTGCTTACAACGGCCCGTTAAACACGGTGGTGGCTGGACCCAGCGCTGCCCTGCGGCAGCTGCTGGCGGATGCTGATGCAGTTGGCTGCAACGCCCGTCAGCTGTCTGTTTCCCATGCCTTTCATACCCGGGCAATGGCTCCGATGCTTGAGGCCTTCGAGCTCGAACTGCGCCAGCTCAGCTATGCGCCCCCCAGTAAGCCGCTGGTGAGCAACCTCACTGGTTTGCTAGCTGGCGCGGAGATTGCCCAGCCGGACTACTGGTGTGACCAAATACTCAGCCCTGTGCAATTTGCCCAAGGTATTGACACCCTTGTCTCACAAGGTGCCCAGGTGTTTCTTGAGATCGGTGCTCGCCCCACGCTCATTGGCATGGCGCGTCAATGCACTCAGGATCCATCCCTCACTCACTGGCCTTCCCTGGAGCAGGGAAAGTCTGACTGGCAGGTGCTTTTCACGAGCCTGGGTGGCCTCTGGCGCGATGGCTACGGCATTGACTGGGCCGGATTCCATCGCCCCTTCCCTGCCCTCCGCATCACCCTGCCCGGCTACCCCTTCGAGAGGCAGCGCCATTGGTGGAGCCGCCAGGGAGAGGGCCCAGCTCCAGGTGGCTTCTGGCTGGACCATTTGGGTATCACGGCTCTAAACAGCACGCCCCAAGCCCCTGTTCCCCAGCCTGGAGTGGATAGGCCATCCTCCAGTGATTCGCGTTCTGCTGCTGCTGAAAGGTTCACTCGGATCGATCTGCCTGGCGAAACGGAGGTGCACCAGACGCGTTTGTGTAGTGAGGGAACCGACCTAAGCGACCACCTGATTCGCACTCAAGTGGTGTTCCCGGCAGCGGGGTTCATTTTGGCGGCACTGGCCCTTTTGGACCAGGCCGAGCAGCCCCTGAGGCTGGGTTCGATGAAACTGGATCAGCCGCTGAAGTTGGCGGCTCCAGGTGCAGCTGCCTGGCTCCAGGGCCATTGGTGCATCGATGGACTGACTTTCTACAGCCGGCACGATGCTGCCGAGCTTTCCCCCTGGCAGCGTCATGGCGAGGTCTCCCTAGCTGGGGACTTGCCGGTAGAGCCGCCATTTGCCCTGTCGCCGGCGCCGGACACGGTGCAACAGGTGGAGCTTGATAGCTTCTACGAAGCCTTGGCGCAGGTGGGTCTGGAGTACGGCCCTACTTATCGCGGCCTGCGGCAACTCAAGCTGGCGGAAGGGCAAGCCTGGGCTGAGCTGGAGCGACCGGAGAGGGGCCAGGACCGGGGGCTACTCGACAGTTGTTTCCAGGCTGTGGCTGTGCTCCTGGATCCAGCGGCCCGGGAAGGCCAGCTGCTTCTACCCGTGGGGCTGGAGCAGCTTTGGCTGGCGGCCTTGCCCCTACCTGATCGTTTGCAATGTCAGGTGCGGCTTCAGCCGAGTCAGGAGCCGGCTTTCGTTCTCGCTGACCTCGTGCTCCATGAGGGCGGCGTTCCCTTGGGCTGGATTCGGGGCTTCCGGCTGCGCCGCCTGCCTAGGCAGGCGATGGAGTGGTTGTTTCCCCTGCCGGCGGCTAACCCCCAGCCAGGCGCGCAGAACTGGTTGCTGGAAACAAACTGGCAGGAGTCAACGAACTTCAATTCACAGCCGCTGTCAGGCCCCGCACCGCTGAGACTTGCTGAAGGTGAGGTGATCCCCCCAGGAGTAGGGCCGCTTTTGCTTTGGCCCGATCTCACTAAGCCTGCCTGTGAGTTGGAGGCGTTGGCAGCCCAAATGCTGCTTTGGGCCCAGCAGCTGGCAGCCGTCCCGCCCCGGCCTGTTTGGCTTGTGCTGCAGGGAGAGGGGCCTCTCGCTGCCGGCTTGGCAGCGTTTGGGCGTTCGGCTGCGCTTGAACAGCTCGCCCTGGGTTGGACAGTGCTTCTTATTCAAGAAGGCAGCCCGCCAGCTGCTGCCGATTGGTCAGCCCTGTTTGCGCTAGGTGAGCGCGAACCTTTGCTGGCCTGGCGTGATGGCAGGGCCTGGGTGCAGCGTCTTAAGCCCCTGGCCGATGCGCCCTTCCGCTTGGAAAGCGGTTCGTTGGGCAGCCTGGAGACGTTGCGGGCAGTGCCCCTGGAGAGGCGGTCGCCGGGCCCCGGGGAACTGGAACTGGCGGTGGAGGCAACGGGCCTCAATTTCCGCGATGTGTTGAACGCTCTGGGACTGCTGGCGGGCTACAGCCGTGAACTTGGCATGGATGCTGATGCCCGCATGCCCTATGGCGGCGAATGTGTGGGTCGGGTGGTGGCCGTTGGTCCTGGTGTGGATCCGGGGCTGGTGGGTGAGCGGCTGCTGGCCGCCTTGGCGGTGGGCAGCCTGGCTAGCCACGTTGTCTGCCGCGCCGCCCTTTGTGTGCCACTGCCACCGGCGCTAGATCCGGCCCTGGGGGCCAGCGTCAGCACGGCTTTCCTCACAGCTATTTACGGCCTCCAGACCCTGGCCCAGCTGCTCCCTGGCGACACTGTGCTGATCCATGCGGCCGCGGGGGGGGTTGGTCAGGCGGCCCTGCAGGTGGCCCGACGCTGCGGTGCGCGAGTGTTCGCTACCGCCAGTGCGGCTAAGCAGGCGGGTCTGCTGCAGCAGGGGGTGGAGGCTGTGTTTGATTCCCGCAGCCTCGACTTTGCCGAGCAGGTGCTGGCCGTCACCGGCGGTCGGGGAGTGGATGTGGTGCTCAACAGCCTCAAGGGCGACTGGGTGGAGGCAAGTTTTGCTGCCCTGGCTGACGGCGGCCGTTTTGTGGAGCTTGGCAAAATTGAGATTTGGAGTCGGGAGGAGGCCCGCCGCCGCCGGCCCGACAGCAGTTACCTGCCCTTCGATCTGCTGGAGGTGGCCGCCGCCGACCCCGGCCTTGTGCGCGGCTTATTGCTGGAGCTGCTGGCCGATCTTGAGGCCGGCCGTTACGCGCCGATCGCGTTGCAGGCGTTTCCGATCGAGCGCGGCGTGGAGGCGTTTCGGCTGATGGCCCAGGCCCGGCATGTGGGCAAGGTCGTGATCACCCAGCCAGAGCGGCCGGCTGCCTGGGCGATCCGACCTGAGGCTAGTTATATGGTGACGGGGGCTTTCGGTGCAATCGGCCAGCAGCTCTGTTTCTGGTTGGCTGAGCAAGGTGCTCGTTCCCTTCTGCTCTTGGGACGCAGACCTGACCCCACCCTGGTGGAGCGCTTGCAGGCCCAAGGGGTTGGCTGCGAAGTGGTCGCCTTCGATCTGGCTGCCGATCCGGTAGAGCGGTTAGCCGAGGCTCTGCGGGGCCAACCTTTGGCTGGCTTATTCCACGCCGCCGGTCATTTGGATGACGGTCTTCTGGACGGGCAGACCCCCGCCCGCCAGTCGGCGGTGATTGCGCCCAAATTGGCTGGCTGGCAGAAGCTGGAGTTGGCCTGCCGGCTGGCCCACTGCCAGCCGGAGTTTGGAGTGGCCTTTTCATCGATGGCCGCTCTGCTCGGATCCCCCGGGCAAACCACCTATGCCACGGCCAATGGCGCCCTCGATGGCTTGGCGGCCACTGCAAACGATTGGCCTCTGCTCTCGGTGCAGTGGGGGCCTTGGGGCGGGGCCGGCATGGCCGAGGGGCTTGAGCGCCGCTTTGCCTCCCTGGGGGTTGGCCTGCTTCCACCTCCTCAGGCATTTGGGGCCCTGGGATTGCTGTTGGAGAGGGGCAGGTCTGGTTGCGTAGCCGTGCTCAACAATGACTGGCCCAAGCTGGCAGCCCAGCTTGGTAACCGTCAGGCGGCCATGCTGCAACCGCTGCTTGATGTTGACGGCCGCGGCGATCAAGGGGGCGAGGGTGAGATCCTGCGCCGCCAGCTCGCCGAGGCCGACTCTGACCAGCGCTCGGCGCTGGTGGTTGCGCTGCTGCAACAGCGCTTGGCGATTGTGATGGGGCTGGAGGATGGGCGCAGTCTTGATTCCGGTGATTCCCTGTTCCACATCGGCCTTGATTCGCTCATGGCGGTGGAGCTGGCGGCGGGGATCCAGCGGGACCTGGGGGTGAAGTTGGAGCTTGAATCCCTCGCTGGCGATCCCACGATCGAAGCCCTGGCGGCGGTATTGCTAGAGGCTCTGGTAGATCCCCAGGCTGGGGCAGAGCGGGTGTTGGATTTGGGCAGGGAAGCCCAGTTGGCATCTCACTGGAGCTTGCCAGCGGTCTCCACCACTACCTCCTCCGCAGCAGCAGGCCCAGGGGAGGCGATTTTGGTTACGGGCGCTTCCGGCTTCCTGGGGGCTTACCTGCTGGCGGGCCAGCTGCAGCGCTGGGATCAAGTGCAGGTGCGGTGCCTGGTGCGGGCCAGCGATCCCTCCCAGGGGCTGACGCGGATTCGCGCCAACCTCGATCACTACGGTCTCTGGCAGGACAGCTGGAGCGAACGTCTGGTAGCAGTGCCCGGCGATCTGGCCCAGCCCCGCTTCGGTCTCTCGGAGCAGGGCTTTGCTGAGCTTGCTCAAGGCCTAGGGGGCATCCTGCACAACGGTGCCCAGCTCAGCCAGATGGCCCCCTACAGCCAACTGGAGGCGGCCAATGTGGGCGGCACCAAGACGGTGCTCGACCTGGCGGTGCATCCGGCCGCCGTCGGGGCCCTGCCCGTGCAGCTGATCTCCAGCGTGGCGGTCTTTGAGGCGGCCACTTACCGCAACCGGGCGGTGCTGGAAAGCGACGACGTGTCGGGGTGGCGCGGCATCCATGTGGGCTACTCCCAAACCAAATGGGTGAGTGAGCGGCTGGTGCTGGCCGCTGGGGCTGCCGGCTTGCCGGTCACGGTGTATCGCCCGCCGCTAATTGGTGGCCATTCCCAGACAGGCGCTTGGCACCAGGACGACCTGCTGCACCGGCTGCTGCGGGGTTGCCTAGCTCTGGGTATGGCGCCCGATCTGCCCTGGGAGCTGGATCTGGTGCCGGTGGACTACGTGGCCGATGCGGTTACGGCTCTGGCCTGGACGCCGGAAGCGGTGGGCCGCAACGTGCACTTGCAACACCCCCAGCCGATGCTGCTCGCCGATCTGCTTGGCAACCTGATCGAGCGGGGGGCACCGCTGGAGCTGGTGTCGATGGAGCGCTGGCTGGAGGCGATCGATGCTGATCCGGCCAACCCCCTGCACGGCATTCGCGCCTTCTTCGTGCGGCGCTGGGGCGACGAGCAGCTCACCTACCCCGAGCTCAATCAGGCCGGGGTGCGGGCCCGGCCCAGCTGCCTGGCCACCGTGGCGTCCCTGGCGGCCCATGGCGTGCGCTGCCCGGGCTTCGAGGAACTGATCGGCCCCTATGCCCGTAGCCTGATCACCGGCATGGCCTCGCTGTGATCATTTGCCTGTGATCGCCGCGCTCCTCGCCGGCGCCCTGCTGGCCACCCTCGGCTTGCAGCTGCTGCTCACGCTCGCCTTCGCGGTGGTGGTGCGGCGGCGGCTGCGGCGGCTCCCCGGCCTGGCCCAGCCAGCGCCGGCGGCCGAGGTGGTGTTGTGCCTGCGGGGAGCCGACCCCAGCCTGGCTGATGCCCTCATGGCCCTGGCGGGCCAGACCTACCCGGGCCCCTGGCGACTGTTGGTGGTGGTCGATTCCCGCCAGGATCCGGCCTGGCCCCTGGCCCAGCAAACGATCGCCCGGCTGGAGGGGGCGGGCCAGGCGGGCTGGCAGGCGGCCCGGCTCTCCCCCCTGGCGGCCCGGCCGGCCCAGGGCTCGCTCAAAAGCGCCTCGCTGCGCCAGGCCTTCGGCGAGCTAGATGCAGCCACCGAGCTCGTGGCCCTGGTGGATGCCGATGCGGTGGTGGCGCCCGGTTGGCTGGCGGCCCTGGCGGCGGGCTGCGGCCAGGATGGCGTCGGGGCGGTGTCGGGCAACCGCTGGTATGCCCCGGAGCAGGGCAGTGGCCCCGGGCTGGTGCGGGCGATCTGGAATGGCGGCGCCTTAGTGCTGATGACCCTGCTGGGTATCCCCTGGGGGGGATCGCTGGCGGTGCGCCGCGAATTAATCGAGCCCAGTGGTTGGCGGGAGCTGCTGGCTACCAGCCTCTGCGAGGACACGGCCCTGCCCGCCCCGCTTGCCCGCAGCGGTTGGCGCTACCAGTTTCGGCCGGAGCTGATCGCCCTCGACCGCGACGACGGCATCGCCCTGCGGCCGCTGCGGCGCTGGATCAGCCGCCAGTTGCTCACCGCCCGCCTGCACCACCCCGCCTGGCCCCTGGTGGCACTGCATGGCCTGGGCAGCGCCCTCCTGGTGCTGGTGGCGGTGCTGACGGCGCTGGCGGCGCTGCTGGTGGGCCGGCTGGCCGATGCGGGCCTGCTGCTGGCGGCGCTGCTCGGCTACGAGCTGGGTTGTGTGGCGCTACTGCTGCTGATCGAAGCGGCGGCCGCCCGGGCCCTGCAGCCCCTGGGTGGCCGCCTGCCCCCTCCGAATCTCGCCCATGCCTGGCGGTTGCTGCGCTGGTTGCCTCTCACCCAGTGGGTCTATGGGCTGGCAACCCTGCGGGCGGCCTTGGCCCGGCGGGTGGAGTGGCGCGGGGTCCACTACCGAGTAAGGGGCCGCGGCGTGGAGTGGCTGGAGGGTTAGCCCTGGCGCTGCTTTAGCCCTTCAGCATGAGCTTGGCGAGGATCTGCATCGACTGGCGCAGATTGGCTTCGGTGAGTTCGTAATACGAGCCGATCAGGAAGCCGGGAAGCTCGGGCACCACCTCGATCTGGTGTTTCACGATCACGCCGCCCTTGACCGGGGTGATCGTCCAGGTGCCCTGAAGCTTCTTGATGCGGTCGCCGCTGATCAGCTCATAGCTCATCTGGCTGGGGGCCGTTTCCTGCACCCGCAGCCGCGCCTTGATGCGTTGGCCGAAGGTGTAGGGGGCTTGGTAGATCTGGGCTAGCTCCAGGCTGCGGCCTGAGCGGCTCACCACCTTGGCCTGTTGGATGTCCGGCATGACACCGGCCATCGACTCGTAGTTGGTGAGTAGGTTCCAGGCCTTCTGGGCCGACACCGGCACCTGCACCGAGGCGGTGTAGCGCCCCTGCTTACCCTGCAGGTTGACCCGGCCGGGGGCGGGGCTGGCGGCGCCCAGCCGCACGGGTGCCGGAGGAACGGCAGCGGCAGCCGGTAGGACCGCCCCTGGCAGCGCCTGTAAAGTGGCCAGAAGCGCCAGCGTGCCCGGGAGATTGCGTCGTTGCAGCAGTCGGAAGACCAGCACGGCGTCCAGGCGGATCACGCCATTGTCGACCAAGACCAATCGCGGCGTCGGGTCTATTTCCTCAGTGGTTTTGATCCCCGCGGCGCCAGCTTCTACTACCGCCTGTTCAGCGAGCAGGTGCGCCAGCTCAAGCGGCGCAGCGGTCGGCGGCTGCAGGTGGGCCACCGTCGCGGCCAGCAGGTCGACCGGTTGCTGAGCCGCTGGCAGGTGCGCGAGGACGGAGCCTTGGGCCTTGATTTCTGTTTCCTCCACTGGGATGACATCGCCCGGGCCCATTGGCCCCGGAGCCCGCTAGTTTTGCTGCGGGATGGGATCGGGATTTACGCCTGGTATCTGCTGGGGGGGGGGTATTGGACGATGAGGCGTTGGTCGCAACGGGTGGCGTTGTGCGGCCTGTATCCCACCTTGTTTGTCGGGATGGTGGTTGTGGTGTTGGCTCTGGGCTGTGCCCTGCTCGCCGTGTTGGCTGCGGTGTGGCAGTTACCCGCGCTGGTTCTGCATGGGCTGCAGCTGACTCTGGTGTTGTTGGGTTGCTGGCAGGCCTGGCGTCTCGCCGAGGCGCTGGGTGTGGTGTGGCTGTTCCGCTCGATTCGCTTCACTCATCGGCTCGGCCAGGCCCGCGATGGCGACCTGCGGGGGCGGGTGGCCGAGCTGGCCGAGCGGATCCTCAGCCTCGAGCAGCAGGACCCGGCCGCCCAAGTGTGGCTGGCGGGCCATAGCAGTGGCTCGTTTGTGATGGCGATGCTGGCGGCCGAGCTGCGGCGCCAGGGCGCCGACCAGCTGCTGGCCGGGCGGCTGCGGTTGCTCAGCCTGGGCCAGAACCTGGCCAACCTGGCGGTGCATGGCAAGGCCCGCGCCTTTCATGACGATCTGGCCCTGCTGGCAGAGGCACCGCGGCTGCCCTGGCTGGATATCACCTCCCGCGACGACTACCTGTGTTTTGCGGCGGTTGACCCATACCTCAGCTGCGGCGTGCCCCGCCAGGGCCCCGAGGCCTACCCGGAGCTGCGGCTAATCCCCCTGGCCCAGCGCCAGGGCCTCAGCAGACTGGTTGATCTGCTCAGCCACCAATTTGATTTGCACTTCGAATACCTGCGCACGGCGGAGCCAGAGCGCAGCGGCGGCTTCGACCTGATCGAGGAGTTGCTGGCGCCATGACCAATCCCCCCACCTCGCCGGATGCGAACGAACCGATTTATCCGCCGCCAGAGCCCTACACACCGAATTTTCTGCGCCGCATCCGCCGGGGCCTTTATTCCTGGTTTGGCCTGCTGAACGAATGGGACTTCCGCATCCCCGTGGGAGCGATGCGGTTTATGGGGCTGAACCTGCTGCTGGTGAATGACCCGGCGGCGGTGCGCCAGGTGATGGTGAGCGAGGTGGAGGCATTCCCAAAGCACCCCTACACCTTGTGGATCCTGGAGCCGCTGATCGGCCGGGCGATCTTCTCGGTGAACGGTGAGGAGTGGTCCCAGCAGCGGCGGCTGGTGGACCAGGCCTTCCAGGTGGCCCAGCTGCAGCGGGTGTTGCCCCAGATGGAGGGAGCCGTGGAAGCCCTGATGGCGCGGCTGGAGGCCCAGGTGGCTGGTGATCTGGCGGCTGGCCGCTCGGTTGATGCGGATGCCGAGATGACCCTGGTGGCAGCTGATGTGATCGTGCGCACGATCTTGTCGCGACCGCTAGAGGGGGCGGAGGCTGAGGCGATTTTTGCGGCCTTCACGCGCTACCAGAAACGCGCTGGTCGGGCGTTGATGCTGCGTTTTCTGAGGCTTTCGCGCCGGCGTCTGCAGGGCTACCTGGCTACCCATGCCGCCCCGATCCGCGCCTGGATTGCCGCTGAGATCGACGCTCGCTTGGTCGCTGCCAGTCCCCCTGGTGACGACCTGCTGGCGGCTCTGATCGCCGCCCGCGACCCGGACACGGGCGCGGGTTTCAGCCGCGAGGAGCTGGTAGATCAGGTGTGCTTCCTGTTTCTGGCGGGCCACGAAACCTCCGCCAGTGCCCTGGGCATGGCGGTCTACTTGCTTGGCTGTTTCCCCGAGGTACAGCAGCGCCTGCGCGCTGAGGTGCTGCAGGTGCTGGGCTCCCGCGCCGGCGCGCTGGATCGGCCGCTGGGCTTTGAGGATCTGCGCCAGCTCTCCTACGGGGCCGCGATTTTCAGCGAAACCCTGCGGCTCTACCCGCCGGTGAGCTTCTTCATGCGTGAGGCCCAGGGCGACACGGAGCTGGCCGGCAGCCGCTGCCCGATGCGGTCCCTGGTGGCCCTCTCCCCCTGGGTAATCCAGCGCCATGAGCAGCACTGGAGCGAGCCCAACGCCTTTAGGCCTGAGCGCTTCCTGAGTGATGCCAATGCAGACGATCGGCGCTGGGCCCGCGATGCCTTTTTGCCCTACGGCCTGGGGCCGCGCAAGTGCCCGGGAGCGGCGTTTGCCCAGCAGGAAGCCCTGCTGGTGTTGGCCGAGCTGGTGCGCCGCTTTGAGGTGCTGCCCGATCCTGGGCACGAGCCGGAGCTGGTGGCGCGGCTCACCCTGCGCTCCCGCAACGGCATCCGGGTGCGCTTGAGAGCTAGAAGCTGAAGGCCAGGCGGGCGCCCACGCGCACCTGGTCGTTGCCGAGCAGCTGGCCGAGGTCGTAGAGGCCGGCGGCATTGGAAACGTAGACGTCGAGGGTGGTGGATGCCGAGGCCAGCCAGCGCAGCGCCAGGCTGCCGTTGGAGCCGTTCTCGCCGCCGAGATCGGTTGCTACCAGGTTTATTTCTGGGATTAGTTGAAAGCGGCGACCCAGCTGCAGGTTGGCGGCCAGCCCCACGCCCCAACTGGTGCCGCCGCCGCTCCAGGCGAGCTTGGGGTTGAGGTTGAAGGCCAGCGTTGGGGTGGCCTCCCAGGTGTTCATGGTTTCGAAGAAGAGGTAGCCCTGCTTGCTGCTCTCGTCTTCGTTGCGGCCAACGGAGATGCGGCCGGCTGCCCAGATTGGCAGGCCCTTGCTCGGCCGGAACACCATGGCCTTGCCGCCGAAGCGCAGGTTGAGGCCACCGTTGCCGGCAAAGGTGTTCACGTAGCTGTTGCGGGGCTCGATGCCGTTGAACAGGCCGCCGGCGATCTGGAACTGGAAGTCGTTGGACACCGAGTAGCCGGCGCCGCCGAAGAGGTTGCCGCGGCTGTCGCCATTGAGCCATACCTGGGTCGTGCCATCGGCGGGGGTGAGGGCGGTGTTGACGCTGAGGCCGCCGAGGGCCAGGGAGGCCTGGCGGGCGGTGTAGCGGGGGCTGGGGGAATCCATGGCGCCGGGATTCCAGGTGAAGCGCCCATTGAGCATGGGCTCGGTGGGCGCGCTGGGTAGGGCCAGGATGGCGGTGGCCGGGCTGAGGCCAAAGCCGTTGGTGATGCTGGCTTCCAGGCCGATGCGGGGGTTTACTGCCACGTTGGCGCCGGCGCTGAGGATCGGCACGCGGGAGTACACCAGATCGCCATCGAAGGCGTTATTGCCCGGGCCGAGGGGCAGCAGCGCCGAGGTGAAAAGCTGCACCTGGTTGCCGAGGCTGTAGCTGGCGCCGAGGCCCAGGCTGATGGTGGTGCCGTAAAACTCCCCGGCACCGCCCTGGCCGGAGCCCTGGGAGTCGGGCAGGAACGACACCGCTGGCACTAACGAGAGCTGCAGTTGGCGGCTGGCCTGCCAGGTGAGGGGCAGGGAAAGGGCCCCCACCCAGTTGCGGGTGAACACCAGCTGGCCGGAGTCGTTGAAGATGTTGGGAGTGCCGGGCCCATCGCAGCTCACGGCGCCACCGCAGCCACTGCCCACGGTGAAGAGCTCGAGGGCTCCTTCGGCGGCGAGCTGCCAGTTAGGGCCCCCGGCGAGGCGGCCGCGCAGGCTGGCGCCGGCGGCATTCCAGTAGTTGGCTGGCTGGCTGGGCCGGCTGGGGATGGCGGCGTAGAGGGGGTCGTCGGCGTAGGTGTAGGTGAGCGACAGCAGCAGCGCTCTGGAGAGGCCCACATCGGCGCGGAAGCCGTAGTTCTGGTTGCCGCTGCCGCCTGCGGCACCGCCATCCCCGGGGCTCACCTGCTGGAAGCTGAGCTGGGCCAGGCTTTCATCCAGGACCCAGGCGGTGGGCAGGGGGCCCAGGCGCAGCAGGGGCAGGTAGTCGGCCCGGTTGGGCAGCAGGCCGGCGAACACGGCCTCGGCTTCTGCGGCGCTAGCTGGGGCACTGGCTGAGGCGCTGGCCTCGGGTGGCGGCGCCAGGGAGGGATCACCTTCAGGCACAGGAGCCCATTGGGGCGATGTGCTGCTGCCGGGATCGCCGGGGGGCAACGGCTGCCAGCTACTTCCAGGCAGGGCCGTACTGGGGGCTGGCGGCACAGGGTTCCAGCCCTGGGGGCTGGCGGTGGTGCTGCCGGGGGCGGGTGCCAGCGGCTGCCACTGGGGCTGGGCCCAGCCGGGCTCCCCCAAGCTGCTGGAGCCCAGGCTGAGCAGGGCCGCGGCGATGGGCAGCAGCTTGGCCAGAGGCCTAGGCATCCGAGCTCTGGAGCAGCAGCCAGCCCAGCGAGGGCCTGCCCTGGAGTTGGAGCTGCTGGCGTAGGGCGTCGAGCTGGGGGCGGGTGATGGCGCCAGGGCGGGCCACCAGCAGCTGGGCCTGGCAGGTGCCGGCCGCCACCAGATCACTGGTGCAGAGCACCTGGGCACCGGGGGTGGCCTGCTGGAGGGCCCGCTGCAACGCCTCAGCCAGCTCAGGTTCGCCTTGGCTGGCTACAGGGATCAGGGCCACGGTGGACGACCCGGCGAGGGGGCCTGAGGCCAGCAGGGCCATGGTTGCGGCCCAGCTTTCAGGAGCGGCGGGATCGAGGCGGGCCAGCATGGGACCCGGCAGGGCGGCCTGGAGCTCGTCGCTGGAGAACACTCGGCCGCTGCGGAGTTCGGCCACCAGGGCGGCGCCGGAGCCGAGCACCAGGCCTGCCAGCAGCCCCAGGGCCAGGTTGCGGCCCTTGCTGGGGGAAACGGGCTTGTCGAGCAGGGTGGGGGTGGAGATCAGCTGCCAGGGGTCGGGTTTGCGGGCCTGCTCGAGGGCCAGCACCCGGCGCTCGTCTTCCAGCTTGTTGAGGGTGGCCTCATCGCGGGCGGCCACCCGCAGCAGTTCGCGGTAGCGAATCAGCACTCCCTTGGGGCGATCGGCGGCGGCGAGGCGGGCCTGGGCGGCACTGCGCTTGGCGTCTAGGAAGCCAAATGCTTTGGTTTTCAGCAGGCCGATCAGCAGGCTCCGCTCCTGTTTGAGTGTCCTGATCGAATCCTCTCTTTCAGTGAACTTTGAGCGCAGGAAAGCCAGCTGGTTATCGATCGCGTTGAGGCGCTGGGGAAGCCCTTGGGCGGCGAGCTCGGGAATCAGCAGGCCCTGGAACATGACGGTGTTTGGGTCGCTGCCAAGGGATCTCAGTTGTTTGAGTTGTTCATTGATATTGCGGATCTCATTGGCGGCCTGCACCCGAATGGCTTCGATGTTGAGGGAATTAACCACCTCTTCGTCCCCTTTGCCTCCACCCTTGAGGGCGGTGAGGTCTTGTTCGATGGCGTACCGCTGGGCAGCGCGCAGGGAGGCCACGGCCCGGAGTCGGTACACCTCGATCTGCTGGTCGAGGTAGGCCACGCCGCGCACCAGACCGCGCTCGCGGTCGCGCCCGGAGTAATCCTGGTAGGCCTTGGAGATGCGATCGATCACCGGCAGCACCAGGGGCTTGTTGGTGTCGCGGTAGGCGAGGTTGAGCACGGAGGTGCCCTTCTCGAGCTTGATCTCGAGGTCGTCCTTGAGCCAGTCGGCGTAGCGCAGCCGGTCAACGTTTTCACCGGCCCGCTGCTTGCTGGTTTTGACGAAGTCGAACACCGGCTTGAGCACCGAGGGACTCTCGAGGATCTTCACCTCGGTTTCGAGGCTGTCCTTGCCGCCACCTCCGGTGCCGATCAGGGAAGCCAGGGCCGGATTCTGGGCCAGCAGTTGGGAGGCCCCTCCGCCCTGTTTCTTCTCGGGATCGGCCAGCACGATCTGGAATTCCCCTTCCCACACCGGCTTCTGCAGCAGGGTGATCACAGCGGAGAGCAGCAGGGTGCCGCCGGCCACCTGGGCGATCAGGCGCCAGCGGCGCCGCAGGGAGGCGGCGATCTGGCCGAGGTCGATCACGTCGTCGGCTGGAGCCGGCTGGGGCAGGGAAGGGCTCATCAGCGGAACAGGCTGTACACCGAGTACACCCCCACGAAGGGGCCTGTGAGCTCGTTCATAACCCCAATACTGGCTGACAGGGCTGAATCCTGAACTCGAATGATGTCGCCAGCCATCAGGATCGGATTGGCCGCCGAGTCGCTGGCGGCGTTGGGGTTGTAGGTGAAGAGGCGACGATCCAGTTCCCCTTCTCGGGTGAAGCGGATGAATTCCACCTTGCCGTGCAGCAGGGAGGGGCCGCCAGCGAGGTTTAGGGCCTGGTTGAGGGCTGAAGCCTGGGGCAGGGTGATGCCACCGGGGGCCTTGACCCGGCCACTCACGTAAACCTGGATGAACTGGGGGCTGAGGTTGGTTTGCCCTGCCTTGAGCAGCTGCTCGCGCAGCACCACAGGGCTTTTGGCCACGCTCACCACGTCGCCGTCGAAGAGGCGGATGTTCTGGGATTCATCGCCCTCGGTGATCAGGCTGAGGAAATTGAGCTGGGTGCGGATCTTGCCGCCGCCGGCACTCACGGGCTGGCGGCGGGTCACCTGCACCTCTGCCAGGTTGGAGTAGGGGGTGATCCCCTGGGCGGTGCGGATCGCGTCGAACACGGTGGGGAACAGGGTGGCTGAACTGCTGCCGCCGGCGCTGCTGCTCTTGCGTGTGGTTAGACCCTGCCCCAGTGCCGTCGAGCCGCTGGCGACATCAGGGGTGGTAGTGGGATCGCTGAGGTCTTCCATGTTGCTTTGCACACCACTCAGGGTGTAGTAACCCGGCCGCTTCACCTCGCCGCCCACGTAGATGCGGATCGGGCGGAAGCCCACCGGGCGGATGTAGATCTCGGGCTGGCGCACGTAGCCTTTGAATTGCTCGGTGAGGAAGTAGCGCAGCTCCTCCACCGTGAGCCCTTCCACATAGAGGGCGCGCAGGCGGGGCAGATAGAGGGTGCCGTCGGGGCCGATCGACACGGTGCCGCTGAGCTCGGGGATGTCGAGCAGCTCGATCTGCAGGGTGTCGCCTGGGCCGAGGATGTAGCTGTCGTATACGACGCGGCTGCGGCTGGCGGCTGCTTGGGTTGGGGTGTTAGCCAGGGAGGGTTGCAGGCCCAAAACAGCAAGTGCCACAGCTGTGCCAGCCCACCAAGCTCGTCGTTGCAGCGGTTGCACCGGGATGGAATGACACATCTAACTTCGACCTTATCTACTGGGGCGGTCGGATTTGCGGCAGCAGTGCCGCTGTGATGACTGGGAGCGAGGGGGGGGTGAGGCCAGCTCTAAGCCTGCGAATTAGACGTTATTTTCATGACGAGATCTGGATCTGTTGCTGTGCGATCTTGGGATGGCCGAGGCGAGAAGGTTGAGTTCTGCTCCCTTCCGATCTGCATTTTTAAGCTTTTGGTGTGTCTGTCTATGGCTGGAGGCAATGGCTGATGCGCACCACCCTGAAGCAGTTGCTGTCCAGCTACGTTTAGCAGGGCCTAAATGCCACTCCTACCGGCGCCGGTTCGAAGAGTTCGGCGCAAACCCTGCCTCGTGTTGAGGGCCCCTTGGCCATCGCAGGCGATCAATTCAGCAACGCCGCGCTGTTTGAACTGCTCTACGCATGAGCTTCACAGCTGTGCACCGATGCCTACCTGGCCGCCTTGGAGTTCGCCAATTGCTGGCGCTTGATGAAGTTAGCGCTGCGATGAGTAGGGGCATGAACGTCCCAATCGCTGTCCAGGCTTCCGTACGGTTTGTACAGAAACTCTAAGGGCCATTCAGAGCGATACAGCGTCGCCACGCCTCCACCGTTTCCACCTCAATCCCCTACCCCCAGCCGATGAACCACAGCCCAGCGCTCATGAATTGCACCGGCCGCGTCGCCCTGATCACCGGCATCACCGGCCAAGACGGCTCCTACCTAGCTGAGCTGCTGCTGGAGAAGGGCTATGCGGTGCACGGCATAAAGCGGCGCGCTAGCAGCTTCAACACGGCCAGGATTGATCATCTCTATCAAGACCCCCACGAGAGCGATCCCAGGCTCGTGTTGCACTACGGCGATCTCACCGACAGCACCAACCTGATCCGCATCATCCAGCAGGTGCAGCCCGATGAGATCTACAACCTCGGCGCCCAGAGCCATGTGGCCGTGAGCTTTGAGGCTCCCGAATACACCGCCAATAGCGATGCCCTTGGCACCCTGCGCATCCTGGAAGCCGTGCGCATGCTCGGGCTCAGTGAGAAAACCCGCATCTACCAGGCCAGCACCTCCGAGCTCTACGGCCTGGTGCAGGAGATACCCCAGAAGGAAACCACGCCCTTCTACCCCCGCAGCCCCTACGGCGTAGCCAAGCTTTACGCCTACTGGATCACGGTGAACTACCGCGAGGCCTATGGCATGTACGCCTGCAATGGGATTCTTTTCAACCACGAATCACCTCGGCGTGGTGAAACCTTCGTGACCCGCAAGATCACTCGCGGCCTGGCCCGCATCAACGAAGGCCTCGATGGCTGCCTGTTCATGGGCAACCTCGATTCCCTGCGCGATTGGGGCCACGCCCGCGACTATGTGGAGATGCAATGGCGCATGCTGCAGCAACCCGGCACCCCAGAAGATTTCGTGATCGCCACCGGTCGCCAGGAATCGGTGCGCCGCTTCATTGAGCTCGCGGCTGCCGAGCTCGGCTGGGGCTCGATCGAGTGGCAGGGCACGGGCACAGCCGAGGTGGGCCGACGCAGCACCGGTGAGGTGGTGGTGCGGATCGACCCGCGCTATTTCCGCCCGGCCGAAGTGGAAACCCTGCTTGGTGATCCCACCAAGGCCCACGCCAAGCTGGGCTGGACGCCCACCACCACGCTTGAGGAGCTGGTGGCGGAGATGGTGGCGGCCGATCGGGAGGAAGCCCGCAAGGAGGCGATCCTGCGGCTGAAGGGCTTCAAGGTGGTGGGCTCGATGGAAAACCCACCCACCAATTCCCGGGCGATGGAGCAGGCCCGTGGAGGCCAGGGTTGATGGACAGCCTGATCACCCCCGACGACCGCATTTTCGTGGCCGGCCACCGCGGCATGGCGGGCAGCGCCATTTGCCGGGCGCTGCAGCGCTCGGGCTACAGCAACCTGCTCACGGCCAGCCGAGCCGAGCTGGATCTGGAAGATGGCCCAGCCGTGAAGCGCTGGTTTGAGCAGCTCCAACCCACGGTGGTGGTGCTGGCGGCGGCCAAGGTGGGCGGGATCCAGGCCAACAACAGCTACCCGGCTGATTTCCTGCTCGATAACCTAAAAATCCAGTCCAACGTGATCGAAACAGCCTGGCGCTCAGGAGTGCGGCGCCTGCTGTTTCTGGGCATTAGCTGCATCTACCCGAAGTTCGCCCAGCAGCCGATCTGTGAGGAGGCGCTACTCACCGGGCCACTGGAGCCCACGAATGAGTCGTATGCGATCGCTAAGATCACCGGCATCAAGCTGTGTGAGGCGTTGCGGCGGCAGCACGGCTTTGATGCGATCAGCCTGATGCCCACCAATCTTTATGGGCCGGGAGACAACTACCACCCGACCAACAGCCACGTGCTGCCAGCCGCGCTCGGCCGCTTCCATGAAGCGGCCGAGCGCGGCGACGCTTGCGTGACCTGCTGGGGCAGCGGTACCCCCATGCGGGAATTCCTGCATGGGGATGATCTGGGCGAGGCCTGCGTGTTCGCTTTGGAGCCTTGGCAGCCGGGATCGGAAGAGCAGCAGTTCCTCAATGTGGGAACCGGTGTGGATCTGACGATCCGCGAGCTTGCCGAAGCTGTGGCAGCTGCAACGGGCTTCACCGGCGAGATCCTCTGGGATGCCAGCAAGCCTGATGGCACCCCAAAGAAACAACTCGATGTGAGCCGACTCTCAGCACTCGGGTGGAAATCAAGAATTCAACTGAGCGATGGTTTACATACTACCGTGCAGGATTACTGTAAAATCTCTAAGTTCAATCAGCTAAGACTTTGATTGCAAATTCCTTGATTGGGCGTTCATGCGCCGCTTGCCAAAAGGCTGAATCGCAGGGCAGGCCTTTTCTGATTCTGTGCAGGAGCAGCGCTCGTCAATTGAACATCCCGGACTCAAAACCGACGATCAAAAAAATAAGGCATGGATTCGCATCTAGGCATATCTGTGATTACATTTGGCTAACCAATGTATCATAAGCTCTCACAATTGACTCTTTTCTTTAAGCACACCCCTCGCCTGCAAAATGTTTTGCGTTTAGGTAGGCAAGGTGTCTGGAATTCTGCAGAATACATTTTCTTTCCTTTGCTGATGCTGGTGGCAACACCGGTATTTCTTCATAGCCTAGGAGCCAGACAATATGGACAATGGATGCTCTTGATCACTCTGGGAAGCCTAGGTGGATGGGCTGGCATGGGAATGGGAGCAGCCACTATTAGAGAAGTTGCTTCCGCTCATGGCAGAGGCGATCAGCATCGTGCTAGTGATTATATACGTGTTGCTTCCTTAATCGTTATTCTCGGCACTGTTTTTGTTGGGCTACTGCTGATTTGTGCATTCACGCTAGGAGCAAGCAGGATATTTTCTCAAATGGGTGATAGATCGGAGCTGTATCCGATCATTATTGGTGCGCCATTCTTGATCGCTTCTGATCAAATCGACAGCGTATTTTCAGGGGCATTGCGTGGAGCAGAACGCTTCGGTATGGTTGCGCGCTTAGAGATGCTTTCAAAGACGATTATTGTCGGAGGCTGCCTTGTAACTGCAGTTACTTCACATAGACTTGATCTGCTGATAGTTGTCAGTGTCGCACTTAATTTTGTCCGAGTTGCGATTAAGTCTTCGGCAGTTGCTTTTCTCTTTGGGATTAATTCTATTTTCCCCACTTGGCATGCAAAAGTCGCGGCAAGCCTTATCAGTTTCGGAAAATGGAGCTTTATCCAGCTAATTGGCTCAGCCATTTTTTCATCAGCAGATCGGCTAATGGTCGGATCAATATTGGGAGCCGATGCGCTTGCAAATTATAGCATCTGTCTGCAATTAGCTCAGCAAGTACAGAGTATACCAGCCGCTTTTGGAGGATTTCTATTCCCCTATTTTACTAAGCGCTCCCAGGCTTTAGATGACCGCAATCAATCCAGATTGATTCTGGCATCAACGGGCGCACTGTCACTTTTGGCGATCGTGATCGCTTTGCCAATTGTGATAGGTGCTCACCCAATCCTAGGGCTTTGGGTTGGTTCAGCGGTTGCAGCTGATTCTTCTAATTTACTCAGGCTGCTTGCACTGGGTTATTGCACTCTGGCGCTGCCAACCGCTGCCCATTATTTCTTGTATGGCATCGGGAAAGCAAAATGGGTAGCCCTCAGCAATCTTGTTGCTGGAATCCTGTCATTGTTGCTGAACTTTATGCTTGTTCCCAGATTTGGCGCTCTCGGCGCGGCGGCATCGAGGTTTGTGTATGGGGCTGTTATTATGATCTCATTCTCTTGGAAGTTACTACGCTGAGAGACAAGCCACCTTTCGCTCCCATCTTCCTCCCTATCATCATCAATTTCAGCAATGTTAATTCTGAATGCAGCCAAGAACACGATTCAATCAGTACTTAACAAACTAGGCTGGGAAGTCCGTCGATATTATCTGTCTGATATGTTGCAGCTATGCAGCTTTCTTGAGCAGCAACGAATTGATCTTGTGCTGGATGTTGGTGCAAACATTGGCCAATTCGGCGAGAGGCTCTTTCAGGCTGGCTTCCAAGGGCGGCTTGTCTCATTTGAGCCGCTCTCTAGCGCACATATGAAGCTCAGCGAAACAGCTAAGCGTTACCCTAAATGGTCTGTCGCTCCCCGTGCTGCAGTAGGTCGCCAAGCGGGTGAAACTGTAATTAATATTTCTGCCAATATGGTCAGTAGTTCTCTCCTGCCAATTAGGGGAGAGCATGTAGACAGCGCGCCATCATCTCGCTATGTGGGCACGGAAATCACCAAGGTTATCACCCTTGATGATTATCTTAATGAGTCAGATGGGGCGAGAGTGTTTTTGAAGCTCGATACGCAGGGTTTCGAGTTTGAAGCACTTAAAGGGGCAGAACATCTGCTTGCAAGTTCTATTGTCGGTTTGCAGACCGAATTCTCGCTTGCCCCTCTTTATGATGGCCAAGCTGACTACTTAGAACTTCTCTCTTGGTTGCGTGATCGGGATTTTCACCCTTGGGCATTATCTAGTGAGTTTAGCGATGCTCAAACGAGTCGTTTGCTGCAAGCAAATATTGTTCTTTTTAGATCCAAATCCAGCTATTCACAAGCTGTTAGGCCTAAATCTCTCCAACCTAAGACTTCTGCCTAAGGCTCGGTAGTTAATCTCCCTTTCCCACCATCAGCATGCTCAACTCAGTGCCTACGAGCCTTCCGCGGCTGTCAATTGTTATCCCTACATATCAACAAGGAGACTATATTGAACGAACCCTGCAAAGTATTATTTCCCAGAATTACCCACAACTTCAGTTGATAGTGATTGACGGCGGATCAACTGACCAAACCGGTGAGATTATTGAGCGCTATCGGCAGCACATTGCGATCTATATTTCTGAAAAGGATGATGGACAGTCGGATGCGATTCGAAAGGGATTTGCCCTGGCTAGTGGAGACATTATCACATGGATGAATTCAGATGATACCTATACTGAAGAAGCTTTGTTGAATATCGGTAAATTCTTCGCCTCCAATCCATCGGTTCGATTTGCCTACGGTAATCGAGATATTATTAATGAGAATGATCAGGTTATAGGCAGGCGTCGTCAGCCAGACTTTCACCCCCGGATCATGCGCTACTGCCATATGATCGTTCCACAAGTTTCTGCATTCTGGCAACGGAGTTTATATCAAGAGTCGGGTGGCGTTGACGCTAGTCTTAGATTTTGTATGGATTTTGATCTGTTTGTGAAGATGGCACTTATCTCGCCACCTACACATTTGTCTATTATACTTGGCAATTTTCGCATTCACAGCGATAGCAAGACTAGTAATCTTGAAAATGTGCGATTGGCTGAGGATCAGCTGGTTCACAAGCGCTACTGTCGCTTTAGTCCTGGCACTTTTCGCTTTCAGATTGTCCGAGCTTACTGCCTTATTCTTCTTGTTATGAATATGGCTAAGAATGGGGGCCTGTTTGACCGAATTCATGAACGTGTCGGCCGTTTTGTTGGACGTAATATCTATGCCTAGATATTCCAGTTAAACTTATATGCGGATCGCGCTACCCTCTCTATCCTCCATTGCCGTCATCCTGCTGATGCTTGAGAGTTTTGTGGTCAAATCTGTTATATTTGATAAGAATGATCCAGTTTTGATTCACTATTTGCTGAGCGGCCTGCTCATTGGGGCAATCTGTGGATTAGCCGCTCTACGTCGGTCCACCTGGCAGCGCCTACGTCGGCTACCAGGTAAAAAGACTTTGTTGATGACCGTTGTTTGGTTGGGAGTGGTCACCACTTCTCGACCCAGCGCCCTCGAATGGGCGGCAGTACTTGGTTTTGTCCTATTAGTATGTGGATTTTATCTCTCGATCACTTCTAATCTGAGTACTTTTGGCCCTTCACCTAGACGAGTTATCCTTTACTTTTTCGCGATCTGGGTCATTCTTAGTTTAATTACGCTGGTCATCAGTCCCGCGATGAGCTATGAGCTTCCGTCTCTGAGATTTAGGGGAGCTCTGATTTCAGTCGCAAACGCATGCAATATTTTCTTTTTTGCAACAATATATTTTGCATGGTCTTTTAAGTATGAAGTTCTCTTGAAGAGAGGTGCGTCCGGATGCTTGGGAGTGCTGTCGTTTATCTTTCTTTTGATGACATTGACTAGATCTTCGATCTTGTTGGCAATCCTAGGTTTGCTTGTCTTTGCATCTACAGATTCTCTCGGCCGAATTCGCGCATTCAAGATTGTATCAATTCTGCTTATCTTTGCCGTTTTTCTCATAGTGGTCGTTATGACCATTGATTCGAGCACCTTGGATGGGCTTCGCTTAGGAGGTGATCTGTTATCTAGTCGAGATCTTGTATGGGATGAAGGCCTGTCGCGGATCCGTGAAACTTTCTTATGGGGTACTGGCCTTCTAACAAAACAAACAAAGGCCGGATCTGCAGAGCTTGACTTCTCATCAAGTAATTATGACCCCACCTTTGATGCGCACGCACTTGGTATCACATTAATTGAGCAAGGAGGTGTCTTATTTCTAATCCTAGTGATGGCATTGCTAATCCTGCCGCTGTGGAAATTCTTGAGAGTCTATGGCATTCGCGCTTCACTCCAGAATCCTGAATTTTTAATCATGATTCTTGTAATTCCTAGCATGATGTTTGCTGGCGGAGATATGATTTCACTTGGAAGCCTTGTCAACAGGCTTCAGTGGCTATTCCTTGGTATTCTTTCCTTTGATGTATCCAATCAAGCTTTAAAATTCCAAGATGTCCCTCTGCCTGGCTACAAATCTAATTCGTGAGCGGAATCATGCTTAATTCTTCTCTGTGCTTTAGCGAGATGCCGGCTCAGCCGGCTATGTTTGTAGCGTTTCTGCCACACATTTCATGGGGTAGCATCGTTGGCGATGTTATGCTCGGAGACGGTTTGTTTTGAAGCCTCGCTATGGAATTTGTACTTTAGTGACGCGTGTGCATGAAAATCTACTTGCTCTTTGAGGCATAGTAACAAGGCTTTTGTACATCACTCTTCGGGCTTTATTTTGGGAACCTTTGTAACTGTTGGTAACGGCACACAGCCATTTCAGCGTCTATTTCATGCATTGGCTGGCATTATTGCCCAGCTGCCCCAGCCTATAGTTATTCAAGCGGGACACAACATTGTTGACCTCCCTGGCTGCATAGTCTTCGACTTCGTCGGTCAAGAGCAATTCGAGCAGTTAATTGATGATCATGAACTGATTATCTCTCATGCTGGAGTGGGCTCAATTCTTACGGCGTTAGAACGTGGGCGTAAGCCTGTTGTCATACCACGGCGCTGTGAAGTCTATGCAGAAATAATAAATGACCACCAGATTACACTCGTTATAGAGCTTGCTGACTTGGGTCTGGTTTCACCCATTTTAGCTACGGATCGACTTCCTGAAGCCATCCTTGATGCCGTTAGGGCTAAATCATATCTAAGCGGATTCAGTTCACCTCTAGACCACTCTCAGCATTTTTATCTTGATCAATTCAACGTCGCACTCAATAAGTTAAGTACACGGCAGCCTGGTTTTCGCAAGCTTTGCCTTGTCTCTGCATGTGGCGGTCATCTTACTGAGCTACGCAAGCTCATGCCTGTCTACCATAAACATAGCTTCTTCTATGTGATTAATAATCCAATTGTTCAGCCATCCGACATGCAGGGTAAGACCTATACGATCACCTTGTGCGAGAGAGACTGGCGTGCCGGTATTAATTTTTGGGAAGCCTTCAGAATCTTGTCAAGGGAGAGGCCGGATTGCATTGTTTCTACCGGAGCATGGCCGGCCATCCCCTTTGCGATTGTGGGCCGGATTCTCGGGATCCCGAATATCTATATTGAAACAATGGCCAGGGTTACACTACCATCTCTGACCGGCCGTTTTATGTATTACTTAGCAAATAAATTCTTTTACCCTTGGCGTCAATTGGCACATTTTTTCCCTAAAGGCGAGTATTGCGGCCTCCTTCTTTGAGTTCGCTACTATTTCACTTTGCCCAGACTCTATCGTGAACGTTCTTCTTAAAATCTATCAAAAATCAATTCGAGTCGCCTCACACCTTGTTTGTCCTAGATCTAAGCGCCGAATTGTCCATTCGTTCTTGCCCAGCTATGAGATGCTTGTCTTTGCCAATGAAGATGTCGGTCGCCAAATTTGGCTGTTTGGCAACTATGAAGCCGACGAGACCCGATTCTTTATAGAGCAAATTCAGTCAACCGACATTTGCTTTGATGTTGGTGGAAACGTTGGCTATTTCTCTCTGTTGATGTCACGATTGGCCTCGGACGGATCAGTCCATGTTTTCGAGCCTATTCCTGTCAACGCTGCGCTTATAGCATCAAATACAGCGCTGAATGCAATTGAAAATTTGCATCTCACTAATGCCGCTGTAGGTGATCATCAAGGGAGCGTTCAGTTCAGTGTATCTGTAGATTCCGCCTATTCTTCCATGCATGCCACGGGGCGCCTAGCAGAAGAAAAGTCTATACACGTGCCAATGATCACATTGGATGACTACCTTTCTGCGACATCTCTAACTCGTATTGATGTCATGAAGGTCGATGTTGAAGGGGCTGAAGATCTTGTGGTTCGAGGGGGCTCCAGCCTCCTAGGGGATCTAAATCGTCGCCCACGAATCGTTCTCATGGAGTTGTTTGATGGTAATTTGTCTTCTTTTGATGCCACCGTATCCTCGGTAATTGCACGGATGGCTACATATGGATATCAACCCCATGTCCTCAAGGCCGGTGGTCGCAGACTGGAAGCCTACGATCCTTTGAAGCATTCTTCTTTCTACAACATTGTCTTCCTCAGTACACCGCGCTGATGTCTTGCAGCGGGTGCCACGAGCATTGTATTCTCAGCGAACCTCTTTACACTGTCCTTAAGTCTGCCCTGTTGTCCATCATTTACATGTGCTAGTGAGCAGCTCTATTGTTATTGTTGTCCCGACGCTAAACTCTTATCAGCTGCTTCCTCGTCTGGTTGGCTCTCTAATATCTCAATCCTGGGCCGACTGGCGTCTCTTGTTCGTCGACGGGAACTCCAGTGACGAGCACCGCCATTGGCTTCGGAATTGCTGCCAATTAGATTCACGCTGCAGTATCATGCGTCAAGATTCTGATTCACCAGGAATTTTTGGTGCAATGAGTCAGGCATTCGCTGCCGCCGATTCCCATAGTTGGCTTCTATTCTGGGGGTCTGATGATTTTGCGGCGTCACCAGAAGTTTTGGCTGATCTTATTGCTGCGGTTAATGAATTTCAGCAATCTTCTTCGCAGCCCGACCTGATTGTTTGTCGTGGTAGGTACGTTGACGACGCAGCTTCCGTGCTTGGCCGTGAAACAGCATTTGTGCATGACCAAGTTCGGCGCGTCCTAAGTATTCCTGTATGCCACTACAGAAATTTATTGTTTTTTGGCGCGACCCCGCCACATCAAGCTACTCTGTTTTCCCCAAGAATCCGCAAATACCTAAATCGTTATACCCCCGGCTTTCGCCTTTCAGCGGATCTTGACTATTTTCTGAAGATAAGTCGCTGCCCTGATCTCGTGGTTAACTGCTTGGATTTGGAGTTAGTACATATGGGTGATGGTGGCATCAGTGGTAGTCAGACTTGGCGTCGCCTGCAAGAGGTCTGGAAGGCCTACCAGAGTGCATTTGGTCTTTTGTGTTGGCTGCCGTTCGTGATGCGTTATGTGAGGCGTTCTGCTCGTCTTCTGACTACGAAATATAGCCTGAGATAGTAATGCAGCTTCATGTTTTTGGTGCTTCAACGCCTACTGGCTTTGCTCTCCGGGAGCAGGCAGATCGTGCTACTTGGGTTTCGGAGGTATTTGCCTACTCCAGGGGGCCTGCTGATCAACTGGGCCCGCTCTTCCCCGTAGACTTTACCGATCCTGGAAGCTTTTGGCCTCTTGGTGATCCAGAATATCCTGCCCTCTGGGTGAGCTTGGGGCCGATCTGGCTTCTCGCGTCTTTCCTAGAGGAGCTAACGGAACACTTTCCCGATCGCATCAAGAATTTACGTGGGATCGTTGCATGTTCTTCATCATCGGTTATTACCAAGCGCTTCGCAGTCAATGATTTCGATCGCGATCTCGTTCAACGCCTCGCATCAGCGGAAGAACGCTTGCACGCCATCAGCCTTCGTCTGAAGATATTTTGCTCCATCCTTCAGCCCACCCTCATCTACGGTCAGGCAGGCTCTTACTGTGACCGCAATCTCAGCAAGCTTCTTCAGCTGCTCCGGCGGCTGCCGTGTTTGCCCCTACCTACTGAAACCGGTCTGCGCCAGCCGATCCATGCCTCCCAGCTGGCAGCCGTTGCGCTTCGCATAGCCGAACAGCTCCGCGGATCCGGCTGTCATCCCTCCTTGCCAGTGCGCATCACCCTGGGTGGTGACACCACCCTCACCTACGCCGCCATGATCAGCGCCCTGCAAGAGGCGCAACCAGCGACCGATCCGGCGCGTCGTTGCCGTCTGCTGCCCATCCCAAATCGCCTCTTCTTTTCCCTCGCGGCTCCCCTCTTGCTCCGTTCGCCCAAGGCCTTCGAGGCGGTGTTGCGCATGGGCGCCAACCTCTCTGGCTTCACCCCCGCCCACCAGCTGCTGGGTCGTGAACTCCAGCCCTTTCCGGTGTTGCCGCTGGCTTGATGTTGTTGCCTGAGTTTCTCTCGGTTGCGCCCGCTGCTTTTTTTGCCTGGTGGCTCCTGCGCACGCTGCTACCCAAGCTCCGCGGCCGCCTGCTCGACCAGCCCAACGCCCGCAGCTCCCACAGCCAGCCCACACCCCGAGGCGGAGGCGTGGCGTTTGTGCTTGTGGCTACAGCCGCAAGCGCGATCGGCTGGCTTTGTCCTTCCTTTTCTGCTCAGCCAACCCTTACCGGCAGCCAGTTGGCCATGGTGGCCTTGCCTCTGCTGGGCTTGCCGCTGGCTGTGGTGGGCTTTCTCGACGATCGCCACAACCTCTCCTCAGGCCTGCGCTACGGCGTTCAGCTGGCTACGGCGCTGCTGTTGACCCTGATGAGTCCGCTGCCACTTCCCTGGCTGGGGCTGCCTCTCCTGTTGATTGCCGTGACCGCCGTGATCAATTTCACCAACTTCATGGATGGCCTCGACGGCCTGGTGGCCGGCTGCATGACCGTCGCCCTGGCATCGGCTGCCCTCTGGCTCGCAGCACCTTGGCCCATCTGGGCCTTGGTGGGTGCCTTGCTGGGGTTCCTGATCTGGAACTGGAGCCCTGCCAAGGTTTTCATGGGAGATGTCGGCAGCACCTTCTTGGGCGCCGTCTTTGCCGGCCTGGTGCTCCAGGCCACGACTTGGCCAGAAGCCCTAGGCCTGCTGCTGGTGGCCACCCCCCTGCTCGGCGACGCCTTTCTCTGTGTGCCCCGCCGTCTGCTTACCGGGCAGCGGGTGTTTCAGGCTCACCGTCTTCACCTGTTCCAGCGCCTCCATCAGGCCGGCTGGCCCCATGCCCGCGTCTCCAGTCTCTATATCGGTGCAACGGCTGTGCTGGCACTCGCTCTTTTTTGGGGTGGCCTTCCCTGGCTAATCACGCTTGCTGCCTTTGAACTATTGCTCGGCATCTGGCTAGATCAGAGGGTGGCTGTTCCCTTTGCTATCGACTCCTGCAGCTGATGGCCCAGCGTTGGCTAATCCTTGGGGCCGGTGGCCATGGCAGCTCCGTGGCCGATGCCATTACTGCCGGAGGCGATTATGTCGTGGGGTATCTCGACGACGCCTTGCCCGCAGGCACCCTGGTGAATGGAACACCTGTCTTGGCTGCCCTGTCTCTTGCTTGGGACTTGAATCGGTTGTTTGAGTCCTCCGTTGAGGCTGCACCCGATCAAGTGGTCGTGGCCATTGGCAATCCGGCCCTCCGTCAAACCTGGCAGCAGGTGCTTGAGCAGGTGGCCGCTCCCCTTGGGGTAGTGCTGCATCCCAGAGCAATCGTGAGTGCCACTGCCCAGCTCGGCCCTGGCTCTGTTGTGCTCGCCGGTGCTGTGGTGAATGCCAATGCTTCTCTCCATCAGGGAGTGCTGGTGAATAGCGGCGCCGTTGTCGATCACGGTGCCATTTGCGGCGCCTACAGCCAACTCGGTGTCAACGCCGCCATGGCTGGTGCCTCTCGGCTTGGCCCGCTCGCTTGCCTGGCCCCAGGTGAAGTGCTTGCCTGCCGCCAAACCCGTTTCGCCGCGCTGGAACTCCCACCCGGTGCGTCTGATCCCGGAGAAGGCTTGACCCTGAAGCCGTGAAAGCTGTCCAGCCCACCCCCGAACTGCTCCAGGGCTTCGATACCGCCACCCAGATCACCGCCCTCGCCCACTGGTTACGCCACCAGCACTCGCCCCGCAGTGCCCGGGTGTGGATTGCCACCGATCCCGATCGCACCGCCCGCGCCGTGATCCTTGCCCGCATTGCCCTCGGCAGCCTGGGCATTCGCGTTGGCCCGGCCGATTTGCCGACCCCCAGCTCCGCTGAACGCCGCAAGCTTGTTCGCGATGCCCTGCGACTTACCCTTTGGCGGGCCATCGGCAGCACCGGCGCTTGGCTGGCGCCCGAGGTTGCTGCCCGTAAGCGGGCGGATTGTGGGGTGTAGGGGTGGTCCGGCCAACGCGGCTTTCAGGCCGCGGTTGGGGCGGCTGCGGCTCTTGAGGCCGGCGGCCCCGTGAAAGCCGCTTAGGAGTTGTTCCGGCTGCAGGTCGTGAGGGCTCTGCTGGTTGGGGAGTTTTCAGCTGCGGATGGCCAGGCCCTTGTTCCGGCGGGATGCGCTTGCAGCTGCGAGTGGAAGCACTATTGATCTGGGCCCCGCGCTGTGTTCCTTCTGACCAGTACAGGTGTATTATGAACTGAGCGGCGAGGGCTCGGCGTGGGTAGGGTTTTCTTGTTCGACATCCAGGGTTGGATCACCCTGATCCTGGGCGGCCTGCTGGCGCTGATCACTCTTTTCTCGTCTTACAGCCATGTCCACATCCCCTTCATCGGCGCCGTCGCCCTCAATCAGCAAATCGGAGTACTCCTCCTCTTTGCCCTGGTTCCGCCGCTTGTTGGCGACGCTCAACTGGCGACCCGTTGTCGACTACGAGCTGAGAGAGATCGAGTTCGATCGGAGAGAGATCGAGTTCGAGAAGCGGAAGATCGATCACGAGCAGCGGATGAGGCAGCTCGAGAACGAGGACGCGCAGCTGAGGAACGACGACGAGCAAAGGAAGATCGCACACGAGCAGCGGATGAAGCAGCTGAAGAGCGAGAACGAGCGGCTCGCCGAGCTCAACGCCAAGCTCAGTGCAATCTTGTGCAGCTCCGCCACCAACTCGAACCCAATCAATCCAATGCCCAACGAGTCCGAGATGTGATTTCCCTGCTGGAGGAGTACGGCGGGTTTGCTTGAGGGGTCCATTGCCCTAGGGAGATCCACTACGCCTGTGTCATCGCCGTGACCGAAGACTGCGCCCAGGCTTGCTTGGTAAAACCAGCTTGATGTTCTTGGTGCATCCCACTATCACCCCCGATTAAATGGCCAACTAGCCGAGGTGGTGCCAGCTGTGGTGAACCGGGCTTGCCGGTAGGTCTGTTTGCCCAGACTCGTCCCGAGCTGATGGTTGCACCGTTGCTTGCAACTTCGGCTGCAGGGCATTGGCTGGCCTGGCCCTGGAAGCGAACTGCTGCAGGGCTTCGACACCGTCACCCAGATCACCGCCCGCGCCAACTGGTTGCGCCACCAGCCCTCGCCCGCATTGCCCTCGGCAGCCAGGGCATTCGCGTTGGCCCGGCCGATTTGCCTACCCCCAGCCCCAGCGAGCACCGCAAGCTTCTTCGCTATGCCCTGCGCCTCACCCTCTGGCGGGCCACCGGCAGCACCGGCGCTTGGCTGGCGCCCGAGGTTGTTGCCCGCAAGCGGGCGGATTGTGGGGTGTAGGGGGTGGTGCTCGCGACGGTGCAACTGCGATTAGCATTGGGGCCTAGGTCACGCGACTCACGAGGGTCTGCAACGTGATGCCCCCAGGCGATCAAGTGATTCAGGAGGCTGAGGCTGCTTTCTCCATACTTCGCCGGCAGCGAGGTGGCAGACATGTTTTGCAGGTGAGCAGCTCGGTCAATGCCATGGATGCCCTGCGGGCCCGCATCAGATCACAGAGCAAGGCCGTCGCCGTTCACATTGCAGCTGATCCTGAGGCCCACCCCTTCATCGATGCCTGGACCAGCCCTGAGCCCATTAGTCGCTGAACACCAGCGTGGACCTCAAGGCCGGTCAGATTGTCACTGTCGACTGGCGCAAGGATCCAAGGGATCCCGCCCAGGATCCCCAGCCCCCAGAGCCCAACAAGGTCAGGCCGGCAGTCGTGGTGCAGGACACAGGCCTTTTCGATCCGACTTACCCCACAGTGTTGGTGGTGCCCGATGACCGGGGACCTTTCCCTGGCCCGCATAGCCACAGCCACGGGGTCAGAGATCACCCCGGCCGAACTGCAACTGCTTCGACAATTAGTCGTGCTGACAATCGGTGGACTGAGCTGACCCCAGTGGCCTTGGCGGCTGGGTGTTGCCCGAGTAGGTGGCCCGCAAGCAGGCGGCCTGTGGGGTGTAGGGGTGGTGCAGGCCGGTGAGTGGCGTTAACCAGTTCTTGATGCGAACGTATGTACTATGATAATTGCGTTGTTGTCGCCGGGCTGTGGCGCAGGTCGACCCCGTTTCAGAAACTGCGCCAGACACAGAGGCAACGCCTGCTTACCGTCGCCGTTGCGGCTGGTTTGATCTCCAGTCCTTGCTCGAAGTGGCGGCTGTCAATCACTAACAAGCCGGCATTGTGATCGCACTGATCGCCCTCCTCACCTCCTATGACCACATCGCCCTCCCCGCCGGCGCCGCCCTCCATCTCACGCAGCAATAACGACAACGCGCGGCTCGCAGCAATCGAGTCCAGGCTCGCGCACTTCGAGCGGGAGCACTTGTCTGGCTCGACCCCACCCCCCTCCACAGGAGATTCCTACAGCTGATTGCTACGGAGCTCGCTGATAGGGCGCCTGCCAGACCAGCCAAGTCGGCTTATCTGCTCAGGTCAGCGCGGCTCGTGAATGGATTCAGTAGAGGAACTGCAAAGTGGCTGAAGTCGCCCACGTTGCGTGTCACCACCGTGAGCTTATACTCGTTGGCGATGGCGGCGATCATCGCGTCTTCGTAGAGGGTGTCTGACTGGCGGTGCATCAGCTGAGCCCAGCGGCGGAATGCAGGGCCATCCATGGTGAGGATGTTGAAGGTGTTGCACACCTGATCGAGCCAGTGCTCGATCGCATCGGCTTTTGCAGAGTCCTGATCGCGGGTGAGTTCGATCCCTGCCTGGTTCTCGCCGATGGTCACGCTGCCGAGATAGAGCTCGGCGTCGTCAACGCTCTGAATCCAGGCGACCACACCGCCAAGCCCTAAAGCTCCACCACAGGCCGGCGGCGGGCATCACCACGGGATGAAACAAGCTCTTCTGTACGGGCATCCGAGGCCAGCAACAGCTGCTTGAGGCTGGGCCTGGCGGCAGCCTGCAGACGGTGCCACTGCTCGATGGGCACTAGGACCGCGGCTTCGGTGCCGCGCCGCGAAACCACCTGGGGGCCTTCCCGCTGGCAGGCGTCGAGCAATTCGCTGAAGCGCGCTTTGGCGTGCTGTACGGGCCAGACCGTGATTGCATCCACCTTCTGACTGGTTGTCAGACTAGTCAAAAAGATATCAGAGGTGTTCCTTCCGCAGCATCTGCCTCAGGCCCGAGCTTGCTGCTCCCCAGTGACATTCGCTATACACTCAACAGCTCGCGCTGAGCCCGTATCCCTTCAACACACGGTGCGTCTGGCGCATCTGGACTTACCACTATTCGGGAATCTGTACAGCCCGTACAGAACGATGGACACTGCTCGCACCACCAACCCCACCGAGCCCCTGTCGCAACCGCGGCGGGGGCTTTTTTTATGACTTTTAGCGCTCTCACCTCCCAGCTGTTGCGGCTCGCGCCCCTGCCGCGCCGCCTGTTGCTGATCGCCGCCGATGCCCTGTTCATTCCCTTGGCGGTGTGGCTCAGTTTCTGGCTGCGCCTGGCCCATCCCTTCAACGCCAACTTCATCCAGAGCATCTGGATGCTGCCGGCTGCCCTGCTGATCGGCGTTCCGCTCTACGCGTTAACCGGTCAATACAAGGGTCTCACCCGCTACGTGGGTAGCCAGGCCCTGTATCGCCTTGCTGGCCGTAATGGGCTGCTGGTGGTGTTGTTGGTGCTCGTGGGCGTGATGCTGCGGCTGCCGTTGCCGCCCCGCAGTAGCTGGCTGCTGCTCTGGCTGCTGCTCACTGGCTTCACCGGCGCGGTGCGTTTCGCATTGCGTGATTTGTTGGTGAGCCTCCAGAACAAGCCACGCCACGCCCTCATCCGCGTGGCCGTCTTCGGCGCCGGCGCCGCCGGAGTGCAGCTCGCTGCAGCCCTGCGCCATGCCGGCAGCCACAGTGTGGAACTATTCCTCGACGACGAGCCCCGGCTCTGGCGCCGCGAAATCAATGGCATCGCCATTCAGCCGCCCCAGATCCTGCGCGAGCGCCGCGGCGACGTGGATCAGGTGTTGTTGGCGATGCCCTCCCTCAGCCGCAGCCAGCGCCGCCGCATCGTTGACGATCTTCAACCCCTCGGCATCCCCGTGCTTCAGGTGCCCTCGGTGGAGGAGATCACCAGCGGTCGCACCCGCATTGATGCCCTGCGCCCGGTTGCTATCGAAGAGCTACTCGGCCGTGACGCCGTGCCGCCCGATGCCCAGCTGCTCGGCCCTGGCATCGCCGGCCAGGTGGTGCTGGTGAGTGGCGCCGGTGGCTCGATCGGCGCCGAGCTCTGCCGTCAGATAGTGGCGCTCGGGCCCCGCCGCCTGGTGCTGCTCGAGCGCAGCGAACCCAGCCTCTACGGCATCGATCAGGAGCTGCGCCGCAGCCTTCCGGCGAATGTGGAGCTGGTGTCCGTGCTCGGCAGCGCCACCGATGGCCAGCTGGTGAGCCGCGTGCTGCAGGAGCAAGCCGTGCAGGTGGTGTTCCACGCCGCCGCCTATAAACACGTGCCTCTGGTGCAGGCCAATCCCCTCTCTGGCCTGGCCAACAACGTGCTCGGCACCCTGGTGTTGGCCCGCGCTGCGGCTCGCTCTGGTGTGGCCAGCTTCACGCTGATCTCCACCGATAAGGCCGTGCGCCCCACCAACGTGATGGGTGCCTCCAAACGTGCGGCCGAGCTGGTGATCCAGGCCCTGGCTCAAGAGCTACCAGCCACCCGCCTGGCCATGGTGCGCTTCGGCAATGTGCTGGGCTCGTCCGGTTCGGTGGTGCCGTTGTTCCGTGAGCAGATTGCCAAGGGCGGGCCAATCACCCTCACCCATCTTGAGATCATCCGCTTTTTCATGACCATCCCGGAGGCCGCCCAGTTGGTGCTCCAGGCCGCCGTGCTCGCCCGCGGTGGCGATCTGTTCTTGCTGGATATGGGCGAACCGGTGCGTATCCTCGATTTGGCCAAACAGATGGTGCGCCTCAGCGGCCTGTCGCTGCGCGATGCCCAGCACCCCCAGGGCGACATCGAGATCGTGTGCACCGGCCTGCGCCCCGGCGAGAAGCTCTACGAAGAACTGCTGATCGACGCCGAAAGCGAACCCACCACCCACCCCCTCATCTACCGCGCCACCGAAAGCGCCATACCCCCCGAGCAGCTCTGGCCTCAGATCGAGGCCATGGAAGCCGCCATTCGCCGCCAAGACGCCCCTGCCGCCCTCGACTTGCTGGCCCAGTTGGTGCCCGAGTGGCAGCGGGGTGAGGTTGGGGGCCAGCCCCAGGCGGCCCATCCGGTAGAGGTGGCTCAGGGCTGAAGGGTGGGGCTGTTCAGCCGTTGCACAATTTTATTGCCTGAGTTATGCGTTTATGCGTATAAAGCAGATGTGTTCTGTGTGCGGCGCTCGTGAGGCCGGCGCGGTCAATCCACCCCCATCGCGTAAATGATCCCGGCCAGGGTTAGGTAATTCGCTCGGTTCGCTCCAGACCATACGGAGCACCATCACCGCCCGGGGGGGGGGGAAACCGGTATTACTGTTCCGATTCGGGCGCGCTTCTCCCTTGGTCCATCCCAGAAAAGCGAGCCGACAGGGCTTTAATGCTGCTGCACGCTGATGCATTTGGCGTGGGGCAGGCTGTAACCCCCTCACCCACCCGTTGCGCTACCCGTCGCTAATTGCCACGCTTCGCCATTACGTACAGGTTGTACAGAACTCAAGAGCTACAAAAACGCCCCACCCCCGCGCCGTGCTTCTGCTGACAAGTCCAGCTAGATCAGGAACTGAGCATCAACCTTCTTGCCTAGCTGCCGCCGCTTCTGCGAGGCGGTGGATGCCAACGCCCCCTCGGTGACCTGCTGGGGCACCGGCACGCCGCTGCGGGAATTCTGCATGTGGATGATCTGGGCGAGGCCTGCGTGTTTGCCCTGGAGCACTGGCAGCCCGGCCCCAATGACATCCAGCACCTCAATGTGGGCACGGGGGTGGATCTGACGATCCGCGAGCTGGCTGAAGCTGTGGCGGCTGCCACGGGCTTCAGCGGCGAGATCCGCTGGGACGCCAGCCAGCCCGACGGCACCCCTAAAAAACAACTCGATGTGAGCCAGCTGGCTGCATTGGGCTGGCGGGCTCGGATCCCCTTGGCCGAAGGTCTGGAACCCACGGTGGCGGCCTTCCGCAACCAACCATCATGTTCCTACAACATGCTGAGCCTGTATGCGGCCAACCAGCACGCGTTGCTTACCTGAACGCATGATTCGCAACGCCTAGTTCCACCCTCTGATTTGCAGCTGTGCGGCAATCTGTACACGCTGTACATATTCAAAATGTACATATTCAAGATGTACAGATTCAAGATATACAGATTCAAGGTGTACAAAATTGAAGAGGCGCCCAAATTTTCATGGCGGCTGGCTTCCCCCTGAGAAATACACGCTCACTAACTCCCGATCATCACCAGGCGCTACTTGTCCCTGCTCCAGCGCCCCCTGCCCGCCGACAAGCAGCTCAACACCTTGGCGCCTTAGCCAGCGTCAAACACCCGTTTGCCATCGGCCCGTTTCTGGTTGAGGCGCCGAGCTTCCCTGCGCGTGAATTCACTCACCGTTGGGTTGGCCACCACCGGATCCACGTGGGCCACCTGCTCCCACAGCTCCCGTGGCGCCCAGCGCACCGTGTGCTCAACCCGGTCGTGCTTGGTTATGTGGCACCAGCGGTTGCCACCACAAATTGGGCAGAACAGCTCTTCAAGCCACTCGTTGCTGAGCACCAGCACCGGATAGGCCTGGATAACCAGCTTGGCTCTCTTATAATCCATGCCTCGGGCCTTGAGCTGCTCGCTGGTGAGCAGGTGCAGGAAGTACTTCCTGCCATTGCCCTCGATGCGTTGCTCCGGGTGGGCAGGGCAGCAAAGCTCCCGCCGTTGTGGCCGCCGCGAACGGCGAGGGGATCCTTCGACCATGCCGGAGCCAGAGGCCACTGATCTCAACGTAGCGCTACCGCGGCAAGTTGCTGCGGATCGCACCGACTCCAGGCGTTGCGATCCGCAGTTGTGCTCCCAACTCCTAGGGCCAGCAGGGCTTTTTCGGCCTGCTGCTGGCGGGCCGCGCTGCGTTGCCGCTTGGCCTCCTGCTCGCCCTGCCAGTAGCGGCGCTCGGCCCGATCGCTGCTGCGCCAGGCGGCCAGGGCTTGCTCATAGCGCTCCTGCTCCAGCTCCTGGTCTTCGCGGGTGAAGCGTGCCATCAGCTCCGGATCTGGTGCCGCGGGCCTCCGTAGGGGGGAGTAGGCCTGTTGCTTGAGATTGACTAGCTCGCTGCTGCTGCGCCGCAGCTCCTGCAATTGACGCTGCACCGCTGGCTGCTGGCCGCGGCAGCGGCTCACCAGGGAACTCAGCTGCCGCTGGGCTGCAGCGGCCTGCTCGCGTTTTTGCCGCTCCGCGCCATTGCAGCCCAGCAGCGTTAGCGCCAGCAAGGTGGCGAAAAAAAGGCTTGCTGAGGTGCGCCGTTGCTGCATCGGTGCCCTTAGGCAGCCCTACGGTCTAATTCGCCAGCGGGCGGCAGAAACTGCCACAGGCGCCGGTAGGCCTCCAACTCCAGATAACCCCAGCCCACTAGCTCGGGGTATCTGCTCTGGACCGCCTGATAGAGCTCCTGCCGGCTACCCGGTAGGGCCTTCAAGCGATGGATGGAGAGGGCCTCCGTCCGCTGCATGGGTGCTCAAAAACTTCCTCCAACCAACCGGATCTCCCTATCCCTGTCAAGCCACCCCGGCCTTCGGCAGCTATTGGGCTAATGCCCCAGCAGCCGGGCGGCTCTCAGTAGCTCCGCTTCCGTGGCGGCGTACACCGCTTCTGCTTCCGCGGCGCTGCGGCCGATGCAGGTCATGCCGAGCTTGCCGTATTGCGACAGGCAGCCCAGCAGGTGAAACACGGTGCCGCGCAGCTGGGCCTGGTCGAAGTGCAGGCCCGCCTCAGCCACGATGTCGATCAGATCCACCGGCAGCAGCCCGCGCAGGTGCGGCGCCGTGAGGTTGTCGGTGGCCTCGTAGTGCAGGGAAGGGCCGCTGGGGGCGTGATACAGCCCGCTGGCTGGATCGAGGCTGCCGCTGGTGATGGCGCTTAGCGCCATGTAGGGGTGGGTGGTGCCCCCCTGGCGCAGGTTCACCTCGATCGCTTGCAGATCCCAGCGATCGCCAAAGCGCCGGGCGATGAAATCCACCGCGTAGCGCTCCAGCGCCCCCTCTGCCGCTAGCGCCTCCCCCACCGCCTGGCCGTGGCGCATCAGCTCGGCCCGGTAGGGCTCGGCCGCCGGGAAGCTGCAGCCCAGGTAGGTCTGGCCGCTGGCGCCGCCCAGCACCTGCTCATGGCTAGAGAGCACCTCAACCTGGCCCGCTTGCCCCACTGATCCGGCTGGGCAGGGATAAATCGTGCCCTGAACGCTTGGTGAGCTGAGCTCCTCCCCGCCCTCCAGCCAAGCCTCCACCAGCGCCCCCTGCACCGCCAGCTGCTCCTTCCAGCTGGCTGCAGGCATCGGCAGCACCTCCAGGGCCTGCCGCAACCGCCGCCGCCGCTCAGCGCCGCTGAGCCCGGCCAGCTGTAGGGGTTCGAGCGGCAGAGGGGCATTGCCCTCGCCGCTGAAGCCCTCATTGAGCTTCACCACGCACTGGCGCAGCTCGGGGTGGGCTTCCCACAGCTCGGCGGTGGCTTCGCACAGGTCGTCGAGGTTGTGGGTGAGGGCCGAGCCAGGCGGGTGGGGCACGTCGCAGCGGGCGAACAGCTCGCGGCTGCCGGCCTTGCTGCCCCAGTAGCCCAGGGCTGGATCGGTGCCCAGCAGCGGCACCTGCAGCCGCTCCGAGAGCTGGCGTTCCAGGTCGCTCACCACAAAGCAGTTGATGAAGCTGCGCCCCGGCCGCAGCAGCTCGGCGATGCGCTTCAGCAGGGCCGGCCGCTCCAGCAGCTTGGCGGTGAGGGGCCGGTTGGAGGCGTCGTCGGTGTCGACCAGGTGCAGCCGCCGCCGCGCGTGGGAGGTGGGCACCCCCGGCAGCAGCTCCAGCACCGCATCCACCACCAGCTCCCCCAGCGGTTTGCTGGTGGCGTACACCATGCGCACCCCCGGATCCCGCAGCCGGATCAGCGAAAACAGCTGGCGCTCCTCGTAGTGGTGGGCGCCGGTCACCAGGTCGATCTGGTTTTGGTCCATCGACAGAGACGGCACCATCAGCACGTCCACATCCGGCCCCTGGGCTGCGGTGCTCTGGCCCCAATGCGGCTGCAGTTGGGCCTGGAGCTCGCGGAAGCTGAGCAATGTCATGGGAGTGGGGGCAGGATCGAGTGCCAGCTCCCATGCTGACGGCACGCTCGCCCAACCCCCATGGCAGTTCCTTTGGTTAGTCCCGCTGTGCGCGCCCTGGGATACGTGGCGGCGTTGCTCACCACCTTGAGCTTCTTCCCCCAAGCCCTCAAGACCCTCCGCAGTGGCGACACCAGTGCCATCTCCCTGCGCATGTACGGCCTGTTTACCGCCGGCATTGCCCTGTGGGCCATCTACGGGTTTTACACAGGCGATGGCCCCTTGATCGTGGCCAACCTGGTCACCCTGGTGCCCGCGGGGATCGTGCTGGAGCGCAAGCTGCAGTCCCTGCGCGCCCCGCGCCGATGAGGGCCCGGATTATCCCTGCCCTGGAATCGCTGCTGCACGGCCTGATCAGTCTTGGCCTCGGTGCGCTGCTGGCCGCCTTCATCCTGGTGGGTGCCGGCCAGCAGGGGGGGCAGGGCAACTCCCAGCTCGCTGCCGACAGCCTGCGCATGCTCTGGTCGCCGGCGATATTCGCCGGGGTTGGTGTCTTGCTGATTGCCAATGGGCTGCTGCGCGGCCTGTGGCTGCTGGTGCGTCGGCCCGTGCTGGTGCGGCCCGTGCTGAGCAGGCCGGTTTTGCCGGCTGCTCCCGCTGCAGCGGCTCCGGAACGCCCGGCCGATGCCTACGAGCGGGCCTGCGCCGAGCTTGGAGTCGAGCCAGGTAGTGGCTGGGTTTTGGTGCGCTCGACCTGGCGCCGCAACCTGCCCAAGTGGCATCCGGATCAGGGCGGCGCGGTAGATGTCTGGCGGCGCAAACTGGCGGCCTACACCCTGCTCGAGGCCTGGAAGCAATTTGAGGAGCCGTCCTAGGCGCTATAGCCCTTTCTGGCTGGGATCGGGTAGGCGATCCGCCGGTGGCGCATCCGCCGCCACACCCGCACGAAGGCCCGGATCAGTAGTTCCAGTTCGGCCCGACTGATGCCGCTTTCGGCTAGCTGGTTGTCGTCTTGGCGGGCTTCGATGATGCGGCGCACCATCTGGCGAGCCTCGCTTTCGCTAGTGCCGGGCGGCAGGGAGCGCAGGGCTGCTTCGCAGCCATCGGCCAGCATCAAGATCGCCGTTTCCCGGCTGCGGGGCGTGGGCCCCTGATAGCGGAAGCGCTCCTCGGCAACGCCCGGCTCCCGTTCGCGGGCATGGTGCAGGAAGTAGCCCATCTTCAAGGTGCCCTGGTGCTCTGGGATGAAGTCGGCCAGGGGGCGTGGTAGCCGGTAGCGGCGGGCCAGCTTCAACCCCTCATCCACATGGGCCTGCAGGATGGCGGCGCTGGCGAAGGGGTCGTCAAGGCTGTCGTGGGGGTTGGCGCCCTCACCCTGGTTCTCGATAAACCATTGGGGGCCGTGCAGCTTGCCCACGTCGTGATACAGCGCCCCGGTGCGCACCAGGTCGATGTCGGCCTGGATGGCCCGCGCCCCCTCCTCAGCTAGGCCCGCGATCATCAAGGTGTGCTCGAAGGTGCCGGGTGCTTCCACCGAGAGCCGCCGCAGCAGGGGCCTCTGCAGGTCGGCCAGCTCCATCAACCGCGCCCGCGTCACCAGGCCAAAGAAGGTTTCCACCAGCGGCGCCAGCAGCAGGCCCGCCATCAGCAGCCCGCCCAGCAGCAGGGCTTCGCTCACGAGGTCCACCCGGGCCACCGCTCCCGGCCCCTGCAGCCCCCATTGCAGTAGGAGCCACTGCAGCAGCAGCCCCGCGCCGGGCAGCAGCACCGCCAGTTGCAGTAGTTCGGCCCGGCTGCGCTGTCGTCCGGCTGCCAGGGCCGCCACGCTGCCCACCGCTGCTGCCACCAGCAGCCTCAATGCCATCAGGGCCGTGATCGGCATCGGCCACAGGAAGCTGGCTGCGGCCAGCCAGGCCAAGCCGCAGGGGGTGCCCAGGCCTTGGGCCAGCAGCAGCGCCGGGGGCACCAGCAGCACCAGCGGACTCGCCAGCGGGCCAAGCCACAGCGCAAAACCCTGCACCACCAGCAGGGCCCCCAGGGCCAGCAGCGCTTGCCGCGGCTCCAGGCAGGCCCGCCAGCGGCGCAGCACCAGCACCAGCACGCCAGCCATGGCCAGCGCCTCTAGGAAATGACCAAGCCAGGCCATGGGCCGCGGCCGCCGGTTCACCAGGCCGAAGTAATCGAGAACGTCAAAGGCCTGGGGGCTGATCGTGTCGCCCTGACGGGTAATCAGATCTCCCTGCTGCACCTTGATCGTGGGGATCCCCTGCTGGGTGATCAACGCCTCGATGCGTCGCTGGCTCAGGCCTGGATCACTGCGCAGGTTGGAGTGGCCCTGTAGAGAGCTAGCCAGAAGCCGTGCCCCCAGCCCCCGCGGTAGCGGTGCCAAGGGCTCGAGCTGCAGGGTGGCCGCTTGCAGCAGCTGGCCTTCTGCCACCCCAGCTGCCAGCCCCTGGCTGAGCATGCGCAGCTGGGCTTGGCGCACCTCCCGGCCCCAGGCCGTGAGCTGGGTGCCCCCTGCCCCCCGCAGCCAATTGCGCTCCTCGGTGGTGATTGCCACCGGTTCGATGCGCTGCTGGTCTGATTTGGCCTGCTGCTCCACAGCCTGCAGATCCCGCTCCAATTTCTGACGCAGCTGCCCGTTGGCCTGCTCATCCACCACCTGCACCGTGCTGCGAGGAACCAACTCCTGGCGCCGCTCCTCCAGGGCGTTGCTATCCACCACCATTGCCGCCTGCGGCGCCTTAGCAGTGAAGGGCGCCTCCATGCCGGGTCGCAGGTTTGGCTCCACCAACCAGGGCCAACTCGATACCAGTGCCACCAGGGCGCACACCAGTAGCACCGATGCTGTATCGCGATTGCGCCAAACCCCCGGCGAATGCCGCGGGCGCTCCAGCCGCAATAGCTGCCGCCACAGGGTTCGCAGCCGCCTTAACACCATTTCAAAACGCTAGCGGGCCCCAGGCTGGGTGGGATTGCAAGCTGGGGAGGCGTGCTTGCTTTCTGCACCATGGCCACCCGTATGGACGGTCGCCAGCTGGCCGGTGAGATCGAACTCCGGTTGCAGGCGACGATCGCTGAGCGACTGGCAGCCGTGGGTCGCGCGCCTGGTTTGGCGGTGTTGCGGGTGGGCGACGACCCCGCCAGCGGCGTCTACGTAGCTAATAAGGAGAAGGCTTGCGCCCGGGTGGGGATCACCAGCCTCGGCGCCCACCTCGATGCTGGTTCCAGTGCGGCCGAAGTGCTGGCCGCGGTGCAGCAGCTCAACGCCGATACCGCCTGCGACGGCATCCTGCTGCAGCTGCCCCTGCCTGCCGGCCTCGATGAGGGCCCGCTGCTGCTGGCGATCGACCCGGAGAAGGATGCCGACGGCCTGCATACCCTCAACCTGGGCCGCCTGCTCAAGGGTGAGCCGGGGCCGCGTAGCTGCACCCCTGCTGGTGTGATGGCGCTGCTGGCCCGCCACGGCGTGGCCCTTTCCGGCCAGCGGGCTGTCGTGGTGGGCCGCAGCATCCTGGTGGGCCAGCCGATGGCGCTGATGCTTCAAGCAGCCGATGCCACCGTGAGCGTGGCCCACTCCCGCACCACTGATCTTGCTGCCCTCACCCGCCAGGCCGACGTGCTGGTGGTGGCCGCCGGCCGGCCCCGCATGGTCGGCGCTGAGCATGTGAAAACCGGCGCCGTGGTGATTGATGTGGGCATCCACCGCACCGAGATGGGCCTCTGCGGTGATGTGCGTTTTGAGAAGGTGGAGCCCCTAGCCAGCGCCATCAGCCCCGTGCCCGGTGGCGTCGGCCCGATGACCGTCACCATGCTGCTGGTAAACACCGTGGTGGCATGGTGCCGCCGGGCCGGCGTCGCTCACGACCTGGGCGATCTGGTGCCCTGAGCGGGGAGTGGATGCTCCCTTGGCTGATGAGGGTCGAGGGGGTGAACAGGACCGGGGGGTGATGTTCTGCTGCTGTCCCTGATTCTGTACAAGTTGTACGTAATCAAGGAGGCTATGCACAGGGAAGCCAGAGCTCTCGGCCGCAACGTTGCGCGCTCTTGAGCCCCCTGCGCCACCCCACCTGAGAGAATCCCGCTAGCACGGAAGCCCCTGGCCGAAGCTCCATGACCGCGGCGGACTCCAGCCCCTTTGACTTCGACGCCTATCTGGAGGCGACCCGCCTGCGGGTGGAGGTGGCCCTTGATGGCTCCCTGGGGCCGGAGCGGCCCGAGTCCCTGCGCGAGGCGATGCGTTATTCGCTGCTGGCTGGTGGCAAGCGGCTGCGGCCGATCCTCTGTCTGGCGGCCTGTGAGCTGGCAGGCGGCGACAGCGCCTTGGCCATGCCAACGGCGGTGGCCCTCGAGATGGTGCACACCATGTCGCTGATCCACGACGACCTGCCGGCGATGGACAACGACGATCTGCGCCGCGGCCGCCCCACCAATCACAAGGTGTATGGCGAAGCCAACGCCATCCTGGCCGGCGATGCCTTGCTCACCCGCGCCTTTGAGATGGTGGCGCTTCGCAGCCCAGGCGTGGAGGCCGAGCGATTGCTGGCGGTGGTGGGCGAGCTTTCCCTGGCTTCCGGCGCCCCCGGCTTGGTGGGCGGTCAGATGGTGGATCTGCAGTGTGAGGCCAAATCCGTCGATCTCGACACCCTCGAATACATCCACCTGCACAAAACCGGCGCCCTGCTGAGGGCCTGTGTGCTCACCGGCGCCCTGATCGCCGGTGCCTCCGAAGACCTGCTGGCCGCCCTGCGCACCTACGCCCGCGGCATTGGTTTGGCCTTTCAGATCATCGACGACATCCTCGATGTCACCGCCAGCAGTGAAGTGCTTGGCAAAACCGCCGGCAAGGATCTCACCGCCGACAAAACCACCTACCCCAAGCTGCTGGGCTTAAAGGAATCGCGCCAGCGGGCTGATGCCCTGGTGGTCGAGGCCAAGGCCGCCCTGGCTCCCTGGCACGGCAGTGCCGCGCCCCTGCTGGCCCTGGCCGACTACATCACCAGCCGCGACCGATGAGTAACCCCATGTTGGTAGGAGTCTTCGACAACGGCGTGCTCTGGTGGGGCCTGGCGGCCTGTGGCGTCGCCCAGCTCTCCAAGCTGGTGATTGAGCTGGTGGTGCATCGCCGCTGGAATCCGCGGGTGCTGGTGGAAACCGGTGGCATGCCCTCGAGCCACTCGGCCCTGCTCACCGGCACCACCGCAGCCCTGGGTTGGGTGCAGGGCTTTGAGGGGCCCCTGTTTGCCCTGGCGGCCGTGCTCTGCTTTGTGGTGCTCTACGACGCCTCTGGTGTGCGCCGCGCCGCTGGCCTCACCGCCGCCCGCGTCAATGAGATGGGTGACAGCTCCATGGCCAGCGCTGCTTCCTCCCCGAAACCCCTCAAGGAAAATCTTGGCCACACCCGCCTTGAGGTTCTGATCGGTGCCCTGATCGGGCCACTGGTGGCCTTGCCTGGTCTGGTGCTGGCTGGCTCGCCGCTGCATCTGGCCCAGGCCCTGGGCTGGTTCACCGCGGTTGGTTGACCCCGCCGCGGCCCTCACCGCCGACCAGCAGGCAGCCGCCGCTGCCTTCGCCGATTGGCTGGGGGCGCCCGCAGACGGCACGCCGTTTGTGCTGAGCGGCTACGCCGGCACCGGCAAAACCTTCCTCTCGATGCGCTTTCTGGCCCAGGTGGAGGCCACTGGCCTCTGCTGGACCGTGGTGGCCCCCACCCATAAAGCCGTGGGTGTGCTGCGCTCCTATCTGGCTGGGGCTGGCCTTTCGCCCACCTGGTTTCCTTCCACCATTCACCGACTGCTGCGGCTGAAACTCAAGCGCCAGCGCGATATCGAGCGCTGCGAGGAAACGGAGCAAACCGCCGTCGCCCTCGAGCACCTGGGCCTGGTGCTGATCGATGAGGCCTCGATGGTGGATTCCACCCTGCTGGAGATCAGCTTGCGCTGCGCCCACCCTTTTCGCACCCGGCTGGTGTTTGTGGGCGATCCGGCCCAGTTGCCGCCGGTTGGTGAACCCGTGAGCCCGGTGTTCAGCCTGGGCCGGGCCAGCCGGGCCGAGCTGCGCCAGGTGGTGCGCCACCAGGGGCCGGTGCTGCGCCTGGCCTCGGGGTTGCGCCAGGGCGACCTGCCCTGCCGCCGCCCGCCGCCGCTGCCGCCGATCCGCAATGCCAGCGGTCAGGTGGCCCTGCTGGAGCGGCGTGAGTGGCTCGCGGCCGCCCAGGCCGCCCTGCGCCGCAGCGCCGAAACCGACAACCCCGACCTAGCTCGCATCCTCTGCTACACAAACCGCTCCCTCGAGCAGCTGGTGCCGATCGCCCGCCGCGCCCTGCACGGTGAAATGGCCGACCAGCTGCCGGTGCTGCCAGGTGAGGTGCTGATCACCCGCGCTGCCGTGATGGCCCCCGCTTGCCGCGAGGGCGAGGACGCCGCCGAGGAGCCCGACATGCTGCTGGGCTCCAACCGGGAGCTGGTGGTGCGCGATGTCATCCCCGAACGCTGCGATCTGGCCGACTTCGGCGTGCCTGATGCGCCGGTGATCGAAACCCTCACCGCCCGGGTGGAGGCCGGCGATAGCCAGCTGAGCCTGCGGCTACTGCCGCCCCTGGGCTCGGCGGCCCGGATCGCCCTCGAGGCTGTGTTGGCCCGCCTACGCCAACAGGCCAAGGACGCCGGCAAGCAGGACGGCAAGGGGCTGTGGCGCCGTTTTTTCCTGGTGCGAGATGCCTTTGCCTCCCTCGGTCCGGCCGCCGTTCTCACCGTGCATCGCAGCCAGGGCAGCACTTTTGCCGAGGTGTTTGTGGATGGCGATGTCTTCTGGCCCAGCGACACCGTGCTGCGCCGCCAGCTGGTGTACGTGGCCGTGAGCCGGGCCAGCCAGGCGGTCACCCTCCAGGCCGGCGCGCCAGGTGGTGGCCCCAGCGCCCTCGCCTACCAGCAGCTCTGGAGCGACTGGTTGCAGGCGGATGGCTGATTGCGCTGGCCTCTCAGGCCAGCCGCAGGCCCTCGATGCCCTGCCAGCCCAGATACACCGCCAGGGCCACGCTCACCAGGCCCACCAGCAGGTCGCCCTTGGCGAACAGCCACTGCTTGCCCCGCTCCAGCAGGGGCAGCATGCGCTCTGGGCCCGCCAGCAGCAGGGCCAGCAGCGGCAGCAGCAGCAGGCTGGCGCTCACCAGGCTGAATATCCCAGTGGCCAGCAGCTCCTGGCCGCGGCCGAGCCCCGCTGACAGCAGGCTGCTGGCGGACTTGGCAAACAGAAATAGATCGTCGGGGCTGGCCACCTGCAGGCCGGCACTGATGGCCAGCAGCAGGGGCAGGGGTAGGGCACAGAACTGATCGAGGCGGCGCGTCCAGCCCGGCGGCCCCGCACCCTCTTCATTTTTGTTCAGCAGCTCCTTCACTCCCAGCCCCAGCAGGGCGCCGGCGGCCAGTAGGTCGAGGCCGGTGAGGTGGTCACTGCCCTTGTCCATGCTCAGCAGCAGGCTGTGGCCCACCGTGAGCAGCAGGGTTATGGCCAGGGCGGCGGTGACCAGCCAGGCAGCCACAAACAGCCCGCCCCGCTGCAGCGGCTTGGGGCCGAGCAGGAGCAGCAGCAGCAGGCCGATGTGCAGCGGCGAAAAGCCGATCGCCAAACCAAAAGCTGATAGCTCGCCGAGCAGGTTGGTACTCATGGTGGGGTCGTTACCTGGGCATTCCAGCGCACGACCGTGCGTCGTTCCCGCTCGTGGCCGAGCACCGACAGCGTGGCCGTATTCAGGTTGAACAGGGCCCCGCCTGCAGCCCCCAGCCCCAGCCAGGTGCCCGCCAGGCTGCGCAAGATATGGCCGTGGGCTACCAGCGCCACCGCTGGGGTCTGGGGGGAGGCCAGGGATTCAGCCAGGGCGATCACTCTCTGGCAGCGCGCCTCCACCTGGGGGCAGCTTTCACCGTCTGGGCAGCCATGGCTCCATACGGTCCAGTCGGGCACCTGGGCGCGGATCTCGGCGGTGGTGATGCCCTCGTAGCGGCCGTAGTCCCACTCCTGCAGGTCGGGGCAGATCTGGGCGCCCTCCCCCAGGCCCGCCAGCTCGGCGGTGCGCTGGGCCCGTTGCAGCGGACTCACCAGCACCGCCGCAAAGCGCTGGCTCGCCAGCCCTGGCGCTAGGTCCCGGGCCTGCGCTTCACCCTCCGGCAGTAGGGGCAGGTCGGTGCGGCCGGTGTGGCGCCCGTCGCGGGCCCAGCTGGTCATCCCATGGCGCAGCAGCCACAGTTCGAGCTGGGGAGGGTTGTTCAGCTGAGCCATTTCAGCGGCGCACTTCAAACCAGTCGGTGCCGGCGGCGGCCACCTGGCTGCTAGCCACGCTGTTCACCACCGCTTCAGCCGGGCCCTTCTCGCACCACAGCCGCAGCTCGGTGAGCTCCTGCGGGCAGCCCTCAGCTTCTATCTCCACCGAACCATCGGAGCAGTTGCGCACCCAGCCGCTCAGGCCAAGGTCCTGGGCCCGCAGCCTGCAGGCGGCCCGGTAGCCCACCCCATGCACCTGGCCGCGCACGATCAAACGCCAGCGTTCTTGCTGGATCTGGGGCCGGGGTTCGTGGGGCTGCACGAAGCGGCGCTCGTCGGCAGCGGCGCGGCGCGCGCGGCTGCGGCTGCCAGGCGTGAGGGAATCACCGGGCATCCAGCCCAGTGGAGGTGCAGCCAGCTGGCGTGCACGTTCGGCGCTGTCCATCCTTCGCTCCGGGCTGCGGTCCCCCAGCCATCAAGCTGCCACAGCCTGTCGCCGGCCGCCACAGATTTGTCGCAGTTGGGCAGAGACTCCAGTTGCCAGCGGTGAAATTCATGGCCGCAAAAGCTCTCGCCCGGCCGCACCAGCAAGCCATTGGCGGTGGCGGTAGCCGTGCGGTACCCCAGGCTCAGAGAGCCTTTGCGGGCCTTGAAGGGCAGCACGCCAGCCATCGGCTGCAGCTGCCCCTCGCCATCGGCCAGCTGCTCGCCCAGCAGCAGCAGGCCGCCGCATTCGGCCACCAGCGGCAGCCCCGCCGCCGCCGCCCGGGCCAGGTCGCCCAGGCTGCGCCGGCTCGCCGCCAGCTGGGCCGTGTGCAGCTCCGGATAGCCCCCCGGCAGCAGCACCGCCCGGCAGCCCTCGGGTAGGGGCTCATCGGCCAAGGGGCTCCAGGCCCGCGGCTCCAGCCCCACCGCCTCGAGCAGCTCGCCGGCCTCCGGATAGCGGAAATGGAAGGCCGCATCGCTGGCGATCGCCACCGGCAGGGGCTGGGGGCTCTGGCTTAAGTGGGAGCTCTGCCGCAAGTGGGAGCTCTGCCGCAGGCACCAGCTGATCGGATTTTCGGCCCCTGGCTCGGCTGCTGGTGGGGCCAGCAGGGGCACCAACTGCTTCAGGTCTAGGTGGCGGGTGGCCAGCTCGGCCCACTGCTCCTGGCGCTGCTCGAGGTCTTGCAGCTCCTCCGGCGGCAGCAGGCCCAAGTGACGTGAGGGCAGCTCCAGGCTGGGGTGGTGCGGCAGCACCCCCAGCAGCGGCACCTCGATGCTGGCCAGGGCTTCCGCCAGCAGGGCGTGGTGGCGCTCGCTGCCCACCCGGTTGAGCACCACCCCGGCCAGCTGCACCGCTGGCGGGCCATGGTCGCGGAAGCCCCGCACCAGCGCCGCCAGGGAGCCCGCCTGCCGCGACGCTTCCACCACAAACACCACCGGCAGACCGAGCTGGGCCGCCACCGCCGCCGAGCTGCCCTCACTGCTGGGGCCGCGGCCATCGAACAGGCCCATCACCCCCTCCACCAGAGCCAGGTCGGCCCGGCTGCCGTGCCAGCTAAAGCAGCGCTCCAGCCACTCGGGCCCGCACAGCAGGGGATCGAGGTTGCGGCAGGTGTGGCCGCTCACCCGGCTGAGCAGCTGGGGATCGAGGTAGTCGGGGCCCACCTTGAAGGGCTGCAAACCCAGGCCCTGCGCCCGGGCCCAGGCCGCCAGGCACAGCGACAGCAGGGTCTTGCCGCTACCGCTGCTGGGCGCGGCGATCAGACAGGCCATTCAGGGGAGGCTCTCAGGGCAGCGGTCTTAGGGCAGCAGTTTGGCCGCGAGCGGCGCGGCGGCGGCCAGCAGGGGGTTGGTGGAGTCGTGGCCGCCGGAGAGCAGGCGGGCCATCTCCATCTCCTCGCTTTCATTGGGCAGGGGCACCACCTCCTCGGCCAGTTCCATGCTCGCCATGCCGCCCGATTCGAGCCGCATGCAGCCGCCCGATTCGGAGCAGAGGATCACGCATAGCGGTGAGCCCTGGCTGCTTTGGCAGATCAGCCGCAGCCCCACCATGGCGCCGGGGTGGGTTTTGGGTACGCCCACTGGCACTGGCATCTGGCGGAAGCGCACGGTCTGGCCGTCGGTGCGCTCGAATTCGGCGCCGATGCCATCGCCTACCCCATCGCCATCCACCGCATAGGTGGAGATCAGGTGCCAGCCCAGCCGGTCGGCCAGCCAGGCCGCCAACAGCAAACCCTTCACCGGGTTGCTGCCCTCCACGTCGAGGTCGAGCTGCACCACGTGGTTGAGGGCATCACGCCGGGAGGGTGGATCAAACACCATCGCCAGGGATTCGCGCCAGCTGCGCAGCCGCAGCCAGTTGAGGTCGTTGATCGGCTGGCCCGCATCGATCCGGTCCACCAGTAGGTCGAGGCAGCGGCGCGGATCCCCCAGCGACGAATCCACCACCAGGCGCCGGGCGCCGGTGGCTAGAGCCGCCATCACATCATGGGCCTCATCGAGGCTGCTGTTCCACCACACCCAGCAGGGCAGGTCTGGGGCGATCAGGGGTTGGACCAGATCGAGGTTCTGGCGCAGGGCACCGGTGCCGCCCCTGAGCACCACCACGTCGCCGCAAGCGGAGCCGCCAGCGCCCTCCTCCGGCAGGGGGCAGTAGGCGGCCACCAGGGTTTCTAAGGGCTGACCGCCGTCGAGGGTGGGGGCCAGGGTGATCAGCCGCCGGGGCATGTGGGCGCTGATCGCCCCTTCCACAAACTGGCCGCGCTGGTCTTCGGCGTGGTGATTGCCGCCCAGCTGGCCGATCGCCCAGGCCAGCTTGGGATCCATCGGTGCCGTGCTCAGGGGCAAGCCACAGCTCACCGCCGCGGCTCGGGCCGCCTCTAGCACCGTTTCATTGAGCAGGCCCGTGATTGGTCCATCTAGCCGGCCGCAGCGCACCAGCTGCTGCTCCAGCCAGGAGCCCTCCCACACCACCAGGGTGAAGGTGGCGGCGCCGGGGGGGCTGCCCAATTCCTGATTCCAGAGGTGCTCCAGGTAGCCGGGCACCTGGTCGGGGGGTAGGGCGAGGGGGGCCTGGAGGGTGAGCTGGGTCGACATGGGGGCAGACTCGCGGAGGGGTCAGGGCAAGGGAATCAGGGGCGACGCCAGGCCAGGCCGTCTTCGGCCAGCAGGTTGTCGGCGGCAGCAGGACCCCAGGTGCGGGCTTCGTAGGGGTACACGGGCAGCTGGGAGGGGGCGTCCTCGATCAGTTCCAGCAGCGGTGTGTAGAGACGCCAGGCGGCCTCCACCTCGTCACTACGGGTGTACAGGGTGGGGTCGCCCAGCATGGCGTCAGCCAGCAGGCGCACGTAGCCCTCGTCGCTGGGTTCACCGAAGCTGTCGTCGTAGGAGAAGGCCATATCCACCGGCCGGCTGCGCATGCCGGAGCCGGGGGCCTTCACCTCAAATTTGAATTCAGCGCCCTCATCTGGCTGGATGCGCAGGATCAGCTGGTTGGGGGTGGGGGCGCCGCCAGCGGCATCAAACAAGTGCACCGGCGCCTCGCGGAAGGTGAGCACCACCTCGGAGAGCCGCTTGGGTAGGCGCTTGCCGGTGCGCAAGTAGAAGGGCACGCCCTGCCAGCGCCAGTTGTTGATGAACAGCTTCATCGCCACGTAGGTCTCCGTGGTGCTTTCCGGGTTCACCCCCGGCTCATGGCGGTAGCCGGCGATTGGTCGGGTGCTGGATCCCCCTGGCCCGTATTGGCCCCGCACGCAACACTTCCAGGGCTCATCTTCATTGGCTAGGCGCGCCGCCTGCAGCACCTTGGCCTTCTCGTTGCGCATCGACTCGGGGTCGAAGCGTCCCGGTGCCTCCATTGTGGTGAGGGCGAGCATCTGGGTGAGGTGGTTCTGCACCATGTCGCGCAGGGCGCCCGAGCTTTCGTAGTAGCCGGCCCGCTCCTCCACGCCCACGGTTTCGGCCGCCGTGATCTGCACGCTGGAGATGTAATTGCGGTTCCAGATCGGCTCAAAGATCGTGTTGGCGAAGCGCATCACCAGGATGTTCTGAACCGTCTCCTTGCCCAGGTAGTGGTCGATCCGGAAGATCTGGTTTTCCTGGGCGCAGGTCTGCACCACCCGGTTGAGTTCCTGGGCGCTGCCGTAGTCGCGGCCGAAGGGCTTCTCGATCACCACCCGGCTGCGGCTCGGGTCGCTCAGCAGCCCGGCGGCGGCCAGGGAGCGGCAGCCACTGCCGTAGAAGTTGGGCGACACCGACAGGTAGAAGGTGCGATTGCCGCGGGTGGCCCGCAGCCGGTCGATGCCCTCTAGCCGCTGGCCCAGCCGCACCACCGAAGGGGGATCCTCCAGATCCACCGGCTCGTAAAACAGCCCGGCGGCAAATTGCTCCCAGGCCACCCGGTGCTCAGCCACCTCTGGGGCCATGGCCTCCGCCATCTTGCCGCGGAATTCCTCATCGCTCCAGGGGCGGCGGGCGCAGCCCAGCACCGCAAATTCACTGGGCAGGCGCCTCTGGCGAAACAACTCAAACAGCGCCGGCACCAGCTTGCGATGGGTGAGGTCGCCACTGGCCCCAAAAATCACCAGGCATTGGGGCGGGATAACCCGCTCCTGGCGGAGTCCTACCCGCAGTGGATTGGTGAGCACAGCGCCCATGATTGCCTGTCTGGTACCCATGGTTTAACGGGCCTGGCGCCGTCGCCCACCGCTTGGCCCACTTTGTGATGGTTTTTGTGTGGGATTCGCCAAAAAAAGCCCGCCTTGGGGGCGGGCAGGGGAAGCGGATTGGGCTCGAATTCAATAGGTTTCGACGTGCCAGCGGTCGGCTTTTTTGAGCTGGGGACGCAACTCGGCCCAGTTCAAACCCTTGGCAGTGGCGGCGGCGGTCATCGCCTCGTCGATGCCGGGCTCCATGCCCCGCAGACCGCACATGTAGACGTGGGTCTTGGGATTCTCGATCCAGGAGAAGATCTCCTCGGCGTTCTCGCTGACGCGGTCTTGGATGTACATGCGGCCGCCGTTGGCGTTTTGCTGCTCGCGGCTGATCGCCTTGGTGTAGCGGAAGTTTTCGGGAAACTCGCTGACGTAGCGGTTGAAGTCGTCGTCGTAAAGGAGGTTGGGGGTGGTGGGCACGCCCATCAACAGCCAGGCCTTACCGCGGAAATGCCAGCCGTTCTTCTCTCGCTCGGAGGGCTCAAACATGCGGCGCAGGTAGGTGCGCATCGGCGCGATACCCGTGCCGGTGGCCAGCATGATCACGTTGGCTTCCTCGTCTTCAGGAAGCAGCATCTCCTTGCCCACCGGGCCGGTGATCTTCACCTTGGCGCCGGGTTCGATGTCGCAGAGGAAGGTGGAGCAGACGCCGTAGATCGTCTCGCCATCCTTCTCGTATTGGAGCTGGCGCACGCACAGCGACACCGTGTTGCCCTCCAGATTGTCGCCGTGGCGGGTGCTGGCGATTGAGTAAAGGCGCAGCTTGTTGGGCTTGCCGTTGGCATCGGTGCCGTCGGGAATGATGCCGATGCTCTGGCCTTCGACGTAGTGCAGCTGGGGGTCACCACCGGAGAGGTTGAAGGTGATGTGATTCACCCGGCCGATAGCCCCTTCTGCCAGCAGGCTGTAGTTGTCGGTCACCGTGCCGACGAACGGATCCTTCGGCTTGTAAAGGTTGACGGGAACGTTGGCGTGGGACACGGCAGCGGGTTTCGAAGGAGCGGCGTTTGCTTTGGGGGCGGGTGCTGGGCTGGCGCCATCGTCTGCGAGAACGGCGCTGATGCGACCGCCTGTCTGAGCGATTGATTGCATCAGGCCCTGGAGTTGACCGAATGGCACGGTGAAGCGGCGCTCAGCCTGACGCTGGCGTCTCACCCCGAAGGCTTCCACCACGACGGTGAACATCCGGTTGTCGGACTGGTTGGCGCGACCTGTGGAAACACGCATGCAGACTCAGTCCCCTCAAAAACGCGCTGATCATAGGGAACACGGCCGCAGCGAATTCCCGGCAGACACCGCTAGGTTTGTGCCCCAGCACACTTACGCCGTGCGTCCTTGGCGCAGCTTCTTGCCCGATCAGGTCTGCCCGGCCAGCTGGCTGAGCCGGATGTGTTGTCGAATGGGCCTGCGGATTTGACCAATTCCGCCCCAACCGCCATTTGCAGCCTCGACACCATCCAGCAGGAGATGGAGCGTCTGCCCCAGGGCACCAGGCGCCTGGCGGTGCAGTTGCGCCTACCGCTTGATCCCAGCTGGATCTGGTCCGTGCTCACCGATTACGCCAATCTCAACAGCTTTATTCCCAACCTGGCCTCCTCCCGCCAGCTTTGGCGCCGCGGCAATCGGGTGGGTTTGGAGCAGGTGGGCACCCAGCAGTTCTGTGGGCTGCGTTTCAGCGCCAAGGTGGAGCTCGAGATTGAGGAAGATCTCGAGGCAGGCGAGCTGCGCTTTTGCATGTGCCGCGGTGATTTCCGCCGCTTTGAAGGCTGTTGGCAGATCGGCCGCACTGGTGAAACCACCCACCTGCTCTACGAGCTCACGGTGCAGGGCCGGCCCGGCATGCCGATTGGCTTGATCGAGCAGCGTCTGCGCGAAGACCTGGCCAACAACCTGCGCGGAGTGCAGCGAGAGGCGGAACGCCGCGCCGCCCAATCCTGATTAAACAGAAGATGAACTAACCAATCTTTCTCTTTTGCCCGATGGGGCCAAAAGCAGTTGGATTTGTGTATACCCCCAAGGGGATTCGAACCCCTGTCGCCTCCGTGAAAGGGAGGTGTCCTAGGCCTCTAGACGATGGGGGCGAGGCCACAACGCTGTACGGCGTTGATGTATTGGAAGCTACGGGCCAGGGGGACCCTTCGTCAAGGAGAGCAACGCTTCAGGCCTGTTATCAGTGGGGGGCGCCGCGACGATCAGGCCCCCTTGGCGTCAGGGCGGGTTGGACCTGGCCGCTCCAGACCGGCACGCTGACGTGGAAGCAAGCACCCTCGCCGGGTTCCGACACAACCCAGATGCGCCCCCCGTGCACCTCGGCGATGCGGCGGCAAACCGACAGGCCCACGCCGTAGCCCGAGGTGGTACTGGAGGTTTGGGGCAGGCGCACCCGATCCAGAAAAATCCGTTCCTGCTCACTTTTAGGTATCCCCGGACCGGTGTCGCAAAAGCTCACCTGCACCCACTGGTCGGTGCGGTGCAGCAGGGTCAGGTGCACCCGGCCCCGGTCCGGGGTGAACTTGAGGGCGTTTTCCAGCAGGTTCAGCAATACCTGGCGCATGCGGCGCTGGTCGGCGAACACATCTGGCAGGTCGGCGGGGATGTCGGTGATCAGCTCTAGGTCGCGGCCGATCCAGAGTTTTTCCAGCTCCAGGATCGCCTCGGCGGCCACCTTGCCCAGCGCCAGGCGCTGGGGATTAAAGAGGGCCTCCCACCGGGTTGTACCCACCTCCAGCAGGTCCTTGGAGAGTTCGTGGATGTCGTCGAGGCGGCGGGTGAGTACGTCGCGGAAGCGGGTCTCGTCGATCTGGCCGAGGGTGTGGCTCTGAAGGGCGAGCTTGGCAGCCGTCAGCGGCGTGCGCAGCTCATGGGCCACCATCCGCAGTAGGCGCTCCTGCACCCCAAGGCGCTCGATCAGGGTTTCGTTTTCCTGGCGCAGCACCAGCAGCTGGTCTTCCAACTGCAGCTCGCGCTTGGTGCGGCTGCCATCAATTTCAGCGGGCCGCAGGCTCATGCCCAGGCTCGTAACCACCTCCATCTGCTGCCAGCGCGGCAGCCAGCTGCGCAGCTTCTGGGTGATGGCATTGCCGGCGATCACCTGCTTGGGCAGGGGGTCGAGCTTCACCAGGGCCGGGGTGGCCACCAGCCGGTGCAGCTCCAGCAGCTGGGGTTGGTGGCCCGGATCGGCGATCTCCAGGCTCACCTTGAAAGCGCACTCCTCGCTTTTGAGGAACTGGATCAGGTTGCGTAGGTCCTGGCTGGCCAGGTGGTAGCTGGTGGCGACAAGCAGCAGCTTCAGTTCGGGGCGTTCGGTCGCTCCGTCTTTGGCGACCTGGGCGGCCGTGGTGGGGTGATCGGCGCTCACGTGGCCAACCCTATGGGGATTTGGCCAGAGCAGCTCGATTTCGCTATGACTAAATGAACCAATGCCGTGCGCCCTAGGGCCGGGATGTCATGAGCATGCCTTCAAATTCCAGTCCAGTGGCGCCGCGCCCCAGGATTCAGCTCGACAGCAATACAAGGCGCTGGTTTGCCCGCAACCTGGGCCTGTGGCGCTCGCGCCGGCTGTATTTATTTGAGGATGGGGAGGCGCTGCGGCTCGACATGATGCTGCGGGTGGAGATATTCAGTGAGCCGGTGGAGGGTGATGCGGCCTATCGCTTCACTTGGTGGCCCGAGCAGGAGTTCGAATTCTTCGACAAAAAGCCCCGCTACGTGCCCACTGGCACCATGGAGGCCAATCTCTGCGGTCACCAGCTAAGCCGCAGCTCCGGCTACTTGAGCGGCGCTCCCACCAAAAGTCAGATCCGTCAGGTGGATGAGCACGAGCTGATTTTTGAATCCAGCTACCAGGAGTGGGACATTCTTGAGCACACTCGCCTGGTCGACCAAGACCGCTACCGCTCCCGTTCGATCTACTCCTGGAAGAACGGCGCCCTGGATGTGGCCGAAACCCACCACGAGATCCGGGTTGAAGAAGCGGGGGCGCCCATCCCGCACGACGCCTTGCCTTGATGCAGCAGCATGCAGTCAGCAATTTTTCTTTTCCGGTGTTCCTGATGCCCCGTAGTTTTCTTGCTCCTCTGCTGGTGCTTCCCCTGCTGCTGGTCCCGGCAGCAGCCCTGGCAGCTCCAGCCACTGAGGCGGAAATGAACCTCTACACCCGGATTGCAGCCGTAAATGTTTGCATTGCCCGGGGGGCAGGGGTGCCCTTCGATAAAGCGGTGGGCATTGCTGGCGAAACCATCGCCCAGCTGATTCAGGGCCAGCACGATGGCGTGATCAGCCAGGTGGGAGCTAAGCCGCTCAGCATCGACGACCTGCGCAAGGGATCGATCAACTCGGCTGTCCTTGGTGCCGCTGAGATCTGCCCCAAGGAGGTGCCAGCAGATGTGATGGCCAAGGTGCAGGACGCCATCAAGCAGTCGCCCGATACCAAGCCAGCATTGAAGCCCGCTACCACTAAGCCCGCTAGCCCTCAGCCCGCCACACCTAAGCCCAATACCACTAAGTAATTCCCATGCCCCTCGTGCGCCTCGCCGATTACCGTCCGGCGCCGTATCTGCTTGAGCGCACCGATCTGACGGTGCAGCTCCACTCCGGCCACACCGAGGTGCTGGCCCAGCTGGCCTTCGTGCCCAATCCGCTGGCCCAGTCGGGACCGTTGGTGCTCCAGGGCGTCGACTTGGAGCTGCTGGAATTGCGTCTCGATGGCGAGCTCCTGCAGGCTGAGGCCTTTGAGCTCAGCGCCGACCAGCTGGTGATCACCCAGCCTCCCGCTGGGGTTTTTCAGCTGCAGAGCCGGGTGCGCATCCACCCGGAAACCAACAGCACCCTTGAAGGGCTCTACGCCAGTGGCGGGCTGTTCACGACCCAGTGCGAAGCAGAGGGATTTCGGCGTATCACCTTTCACCCCGACCGCCCCGATCTGCTCAGTCGCTTTCAGGTGCGGATCGAAGCCAATCGGGCCAGCTGTCCGGTGCTGCTCTCCAATGGCAACTGCATCGAAACCGGCGACCTCGACGCCGGACGCCACTTCGCTATTTGGGACGACCCTTTCCCCAAACCCTCCTATTTGTTTGCCCTGGTAGCTGGCCAGCTTGAGGAGGTGAAAGACAGCTTCACCACCGCCAGCGGCCGCGCCGTGGCCCTGCGCATCCACGTGGAACCCGGCGATGCGTCTTACACCGCCCACGCCATGGCGTCCCTGAAACGCTCGATGGCCTGGGATGAGCAGCGCTACGGCCTCGAATACGACCTCGATGAGTTCAACATCGTGGCGGTGCGTCACTTCAATATGGGCGCGATGGAGAATAAAAGCCTCAATATCTTTAATTCCAAGCTGGTGCTAGCCGACGCCGAAACCGCTACTGATGGCGAGCTTGAGCGGATCGAGAGCGTGATTGCCCACGAGTATTTCCACAACTGGACAGGTAATCGCATTACCTGCCGCGACTGGTTCCAGCTGTCGCTCAAAGAAGGCCTAACCGTGTTTCGCGACCAGAGCTTCACGGAAGATATGCATGGTGCAGCATTGAATCGCATCGAAAATGTTTCGATGTTGCGTAATAGCCAGTTTCGTGAAGATGCCGGCCCCACGGCCCATCCCGTGCAGCCTGATGCCTATCAGGCGATCGACAACTTCTACACCACCACGATCTACGAAAAGGGATCGGAACTTATTCGTATGTTGCATACCCTGCTGGGTGAGGAGGCGTTCATGCGGGGGATGGCGCTCTATGTGAGCCGCCACGACGGCACCGCCGCCACCTGCGAAGACTTCGTGCAGGCCATGCAGGATGCCGCCCCCGTGCCGCCGCCCTTTGATTTCGCCCAATTTCGCCGCTGGTATCACCAGGCCGGCACGCCGCGGCTGCACATCCAGCGTCACTGGGATGGCGAAACTGGCGTACTGGAGCTGCAGGTTCAACAACACACCCCACCGACACCCGGCCAGAGCGACAAGCAGCCGCTGGTGATTCCCCTGGCCCTGGGACTGCTGGGTCAGGGCGGCGAATCCCTCCCCGTGCGTCTCGAGGGAGAACCAGACCCAGCCCGGCTAGCTGGCGATGGCACCCGCCTGCTGGTGATCGACCAGCCCCAGCAGAACCTGCGCTTGGTGGGACTCCCTCGCCAGCACCATCCCCCGGCCCTTTCCCTACTACGCCATTTTTCAGCGCCGGTGATCCTGGAAATGGGCCGGCCCACCGCCGAGCTGGTGCACCTGCTGGCTGCCGATAGCGATCCTTTTGCCCGCTGGGATGCGGGCCAGGTGCTGCTGCGCCAAGCCGTGCTGGCCCGCGCCGCAGGCAGCGCCGATGGCCTGCTGGAAGAGGAGCTGATCGATGCCTTCGGCCGGATCCTGGCCGATCCCTCCCTATCCGAGGCCAGCCGCAGCGTGTTGCTGGCCCTGCCAGGTTTGCCAGAGCTCGAAGATGCCGCCGTTGCCGTTGGCGCTGAGCCCGATCCGCCGGCCCTGTTTGCGGCGCTTCTTGCCCTGCAGCAGCGTTTTGGTGCGGACTTGGCCGTGCCCCTGAGCGCTGCCCTGGAGCGCTGCACGCCCCAGTGGAGCCTGGCCTGGCCCGCTGGCAATGGCGATCGCCTGCTTACGGGCACCGTGTGGAGCTGGCGGGTGGCCGCCGGTGATGCGCAGGTTGCGGCGGCCGCAGCGGCGGCGGTGCACGGCCCCTCGATGACCCTGGCCCGCGCTGGCCTCAGGGCCCTGCAGTGCCAACCAATCGCTGAGCGCCAGCAGGCGATGGAAACCTTTTACCAACGTTGGCAGCACAAGCCGGTGATCCTTGATGCCTGGTTTGCCCTAGAAGCATCTGCGCCCTTTGCCGATGGCCTGGAGCGGGTGGCTCGCCTGCTGGAACATCCCCGCTTTGATCCCGCGGCGCCCAATTCGGTGCGGGCCGTGCTCGGGGGGCTCGCCGGTAATACGGCGGTGTTCCATGCCGCCGATGGCTCCGGCTACCGCTTCATGGCAGCTCGCATCGCCGATCTCGACCAGCGCAACCCGATCACGGCCTCGCGCCTGGCCAAGGTGTTTAGCCGCTGGCAGAGCTACGGACCAGTCCGTTCAGCCGCGATGCACGCAGCCCTCGAGCAGCTGGCGGCAGCATCTCTCTCCCCAAACACCGGTGAGGTCGTTAGTCAGTGCTTGGGCGCTGACTAGTCAGCGCAGGTAGCTCTGGTGCAGCTGGCGAAAGGCAGCTTTGCGGTAGGCAGCCCCCTCGGGCCCGGCGTGCAAACCCCAAAGGCCCTCCCAATAGAAATAGATCACGCCATGGCCCCGCTGCAGGGATAGCTGGGCTTTCTGGGCCAGGGTCGCCATGGTTGGGGTGCGGCCCCCGAAGCCCGCCAGGAGGCCTATCTCCACAGGCATGCCCCAGCTGCGTGCCTTCACCAGAGCCGGTTGGTTGAGGTCCTTTTCGAAGCCCTTCACCGAGTGGGCGTAGTTCTGCACTACGAGGTCGTCGATCAGCTCGCCCAAGGACCAAAGCTCCCAGTCCTGCAGCCAGTGGTTGTAAGCAAAGCGGAAGGGGCCCGGCGAGAGGCTGATCACCGTGCCAGAGGGCTTGAGCTGGCCCCGCAGCTCCCGCAGCAGGGCGGTGAGCTGCTGACGCCGCCAGCGCATCCAGGCCCGATCCGTGTGGTCGTTTGGCGGCTCCCGGCCCGTGGCCGCCCGGAATAGTTCGCGGCTGTAGGGGTCGTAGCCCAGCTCCACCGGCCAGGCGAAGTGGTCGTCGAGCTGGATGCCATCGACGCTGCAGCGCTGCACGATTTCGCCGATCAGGCCAAGAAAGCGCTGCCGCACCCCCGGGTGGGCCGGGTTGAGCCACACCATTGGCTTGCCGTGCATGACCATCTCAGTGCTGCCATCCCGGCGCTGCAGCACCCAATCGGGGTTTTGGCGCACCACGGCTGCGTCGGCAGGCTCCATCAGGCCGTACTCAAACCAGGGGATCACCTGCAGGCCGCGGCGATGGGCGGCCTTGGTGAAGCGGCAGATCGGATCGAGGTTGGGGTTGGCCTTCTCCAGGGCCGGCTCCATCGGCGCGTGGCGGGAGCGGTGGAAGGTGGTGCCCCGGCTCCACACGTTGGGATAGAGGGTGTTGAAGCCCGCTTCTGCCAGCTCCTGCACCGCCCGATCGATGCGGGCGGGGTCGTAGTAGAGGGGGCTGGGGCTATTGGTGAGCCACACGCCGATGCGCCGGGGCGGAGCTGGCTGAGTTTGGGCCAGCAGTGGAGCGTTGGCAGCCCAAGGCAGGGTCAGCAAAATGCTCGCCGCAGCTGGCAAAAAAGCCTTTAAGCGGGCAAAACGACGCAACTTCACCGGAATTGGTTTCAGCGGATTAGCCCTCAGCGGATCTGCCCTCAGCGGAACATTGAGCTCACCGAGCTCTCCTCGTGGATGCGCCAGATCGCTTCGCCGAGCATCTTGGCCACCGAGAGCACCTGGAGCTGGGGGAAGCGGTCTTCATCGCGGCGGGGAATGCTGTTGGTGACAAGCACCTCCTCGAACAACCCAGGCTCCGACATCCGCTCGATTGCCGGTGGGGAAAACACCGCATGGCTGGCGCAGGCCAGCACCCGGGTTGCCCCCCGCTGCCGCAGCAGCCGGCCACCGGCACAGATCGTGCCGCCGGTGTCGATCATGTCGTCGATAAGGATTGCGGTCTTGCCCACCACATCGCCAATCACGGTGAGGCTTTCGGCCACGTTGTGACCGGAGCGACGCTTGTCGATGATCGCCAGGGGAGCGTCATTCATCTGCTTGGCGAAGGCCCGGGCCCGCGCTACCCCGCCCACGTCCGGGGACACCACCACCACTTCGCCAAGGTCGCGGGTGCGCAAATAGTCGACCAGCACCGGCGAGCCATAGATGTGGTCGCAGGGGATGTCGAAATAGCCCTGGATCTGGGCGGAGTGCAGGTCCATGGCAAGCACCCGATCCACCCCTGATTTAGCCAGCAGGTTGGCAACGAGTTTGGCGGTGATCGATTCCCGTCCGGCGGTCTTGCGGTCGGCACGGGCATAGCCGTAATACGGAACTACTGCGGTGATCTGCCGGGCCGAGGCCCGCTTGCAGGCATCCACCATGATCAGCAGCTCCATCAGGTGATCGTTCACCGGGGCGCAGGTGGGCTGGATCAAGAAGACATCGCAGCCCCGGATCGACTCCTGAATCTGGATGTAAAGCTCGCCGTCTGCGAAGCGTTTGATCACCCGCGGCCCATCTGGCACGCCCAGATAGGTGCCAATTTCCTGAGCCAGGGCTTGGTTGGAGGTGCCACTAAACAACCTCAGTCGCCGGGTGTCGTGATTCGACTGGCTCGCGCTGCCCTGGGGTGCCACGCGATCAGCGGTCAGAAAACTGGTCACGGCGGCCGCTAACGCGTCGGCTGAAACCTGATGGTAGAAGCGAGCCCGCCCACCTAGTACAAAAATCCATGACTCTTTCCCTGTCTGGTCGGCAACGCCCCTTGGTGCTGGTGGGAGCTGGTGCAGCGGCTGCGGTGGCGGCACTGCAGGCAGAGGCGGGGCCACCGCTGGCCTTGGCCCTGGGCCTGCCCTGGGGCAACCCGCTCGCAATTGAGCAACCGCCCCAATCGCTGGCCTCCCTGGCTGAGCAGGGACCAGGCCTGGTGCCCTTGCCGCTTGATCCCGGCCTGGTGTTGCAGGGATTCGGCCACTGGGCCGAGGCCCTTGGGGCCTGGCGCCAGCCGGTGCTGCTGCTGCTGAAGGCCGAGCAGCTGCAGACGGGCCTGCCGGCGGCGATGGCGGCCCTGCTGGCCCAGTGGCAAGTGCCCTTGGCCGGGCTGGTGCAGGCCGGTGGCCCCTGGCAGCCAGAACTGCGCCGCGGCGATGGCCTGCCCTGGTTGGGAACCCTGGAGGAGCCTTTTGACCTGGCCCCTGCTTTGGCCCTGCGATGGGAGCTATTGCTGAGCCGTTGAGTTAGTCGCTGCCGGCCAGAGGGGCTCAGGGGCGCTGCTGCTGATCTCGCGCAGGCTCAGTTTGGTGCTCCGGCTGTTGTTGGGTTCCTGTTCCTGATCGGGTGCCGGTGCCAGGGGCAGGCTGGTGAATTGCACGCTCTCGGCCTGATCTAGGCCAGCCGCCAGCAGGCTCAGGGTTTCTGGCTGGCTCAAGTTGGTGACAACCCCCTGGTTGTTGAGTGATTTGAGCAAATTGGCAAGTTGGCCCAGCTGTTCCGGCATGGCCAGCTCCCGCAGCAGGCTGCGCACCACCAGCTGCTGGTTGTCCTGGCGACTCTCCTCAGGCCGGTCTGGATCGCGGTATCGCACCAGTTGCTCCACCTGGTTGCCCTTGAGCCGTTGCAGCCCGCCCTGAAGATTGATGCTGAAGCGCTGGCTCTTGTCCTTGTAGCGAAGAGAGAGGGTGGGATTGGCGGCGATGCTGCCGAGGCCATCCACCAGGCTGCGCAGATTGGAGCGGCCCAGCACCAAAAAGCGCGCTGGCTGGCCCGAGTCGAGGCCTACCAGGTTGCGCACCGCATCAGCGGTGAGGGCTACGCCGCCGATGCGATAGAGGCTGCCGAGACTCTGGGGGCGTTTCTGGCCCGGTAGTTGCACGGCCAGGTTGGGCGGCAGGCTGAGCACCTGCAGGGGCCCCTGGGGATTAACCCGCACCAGCAGCAGGGCATCGGCGTTGGCTGCCCCACGGGGAGCGGCCTTGTTGAGCGGATCCCCGGGACGCTCGCTGTCGAGGCCGATCACCAGCAGGGTGATGCTGCGGCTAGGGGGCTTGGCCAGGTCGGCTGGCGTCAGCTGCTGCAGCGGTTCTGTGGCACGGTCTCCTATGGGCCAGAGCACACCTATTAGACCAGCGCCCGTGGCCATGCCCACGGCTAACGCACCCAGCCGCAACAGGGTGGGTCCCCGGCGGGGTTGGCTTGGGGCGGAACGTCGGGCCATAGGGGCTTGTCGGCAAACCACTTTGGCCCAAGCCTCTACGTCTTGCACCCGATAGGTTGTTGCGGCGCAGATGCGATGGGGAAATCCGCTGATGGCTGCAAGTGCTCCCCATGAGCGCGCCCGGCCCCTGGCCAAGGGCAGCGTCTATCCAGCCAAAGATTTATGCAGCCAGTGCGGTCTGTGTGACAGCCGCTGGGTTGCTTACGTGAAAAACAGCTGCGCCTTTCTGGAGCAGCGCTTTGAGGCTATGGAGGCTGCGGCCCATGGCCGTAGCCGCGACCTCGACAACGAGGAGGAGCTTTATTTCGGGGTGCAGCAGCGCATGCTCACCGCCCGGCTCCAGCAACCGATCGAAGGGGCCCAGTGGACCGGGATCGTCAGCCGCATCGGTGTGCGGGCCCTGGAAACTGGCCTGGTCGACGCGGTGCTTTGCGTTGGCCAAAGCGAGGAGGATCGCTTCACGCCCGTGCCCCGCCTCGCCCGCACCCCGGAGGAGGTGCTCAGCGCCCGGGTGAATAAGCCCACCCTGTCCCCAAACCTGGAGGTGCTGGAGCAGCTGCCCGGCAGCGGCATCCGCAAGCTCCTGGCGATCGGTGTGGGCTGCCAGATCCAGGCCCTGCGGGCGGTGCAACCCACCCTGCCCCTCGACGAGCTCTACGTGCTGGGCTTGCCCTGCGTAGACAACGTCAGCCGAGCGGGCCTGCAGACCTTCCTCGACAGCACCGTCAGCTCGCCAGAGACGGTGGTGCACTACGAGTTCATGCAGGACTTCCGCATCCACTTCCGCCACAGCGACGGCCGCGAGGAAACGGTGCCCTTCTTTGGGTTGGACACACCCAAGCTAAAGGATGTATTTGCTCCGAGTTGTTTGAGCTGTTTCGACTACACCAACGCCGGCGCCGATCTGGTGGTGGGCTACATGGGCGCGAGCTTCGGCCGGCAATGGCTCACGGTGCGCAACCCCAGGGGCCAGCTGCTGCTGGATTTGGTGGAGGAGGAGCTTGACGTGGCCCCTGTTACCTCCAGTGGTGAGCGTTTTGCGGCGGTGCAGCAGGGCATCGAGGCCTACGACAAGGCCCTGAAGCTGCCCATGTGGCTGGCCAACCTGATTGGTTTGGTGGTGCAGCGGCTAGGGCCGAAGGGCCTGGAATATGGCCGCTTTTCGATCGACTCCCACTTCACCCGCAACGCTCTCTGGTTGCGGCGCAACCACCCAGAAAAGCTCGAAGCCCACATTCCAGCGTTTGCCAAGGCCATTATTAGTCGATATCGGCTGCCGGCCTCGTGAATCAGGCCCACCGCCATGCCGGGGTGCTGCTGCACCCCACCTCCCTGCCCGGTAAGGGTGGTTGCGGCAGCTTGGGCCAGGCTGCCCACGATTGGCTTGACCTCCTCGGTCGCCATCGCATTGGCGTTTGGCAACTGCTGCCCCTTGCTCCCCCCGACGGCACCGGTTCGCCCTACAGCTCCCCTAGCGGCTCGGCCCTCA